>LGOV01005826.1_pt2 | contig 81508 bp, 80 predicted proteins | sample 469881 | NCBI WGS metagenome assembly LGOV01 (sample SAMN03857199, study PRJNA290197) | marine sediment metagenome | biome: marine cold seep biome; feature: cold seep; material: marine sediment; isolation source: sample #5579, elevator 3A push core 41 containing 12 cm of sediment... ...
GTGATATCAGACTCAGTCCATGTAAGTGCTAAGACTTCTGCTTGAGTATACTTATCTAAATCAGTTATTTGGGATTCTGTAATACTAATACCTGTAGACTTATCCCATGCTATAAATACAGGGTCTGTTTCAGTTACTATATATGCTTGTAAATCTGTTATTTGCGATTCCGTTATAGTTATACCTGTACTTTTATCCCAGGCTATAAAGATAGGATCTGTTTCATCAGGAAATGCTAGGTCTGTTATCTGTGCCATAACAATACTGATACCGGTACTTTTATCCCATGCACTAAATATAGGGTCTGTCTCAGTAAATGAAGTTAGGTACCCTCCATCTCCATGATCGCCCCAGCCATAGGCTGTGTCCCAGTTAGTACTGTTGGTTAACATAGCATCTACTTCAGCTTGCGTATACTTATCTAATCCAACAATCTGTGCAGAAGGTATTTCAGTTATAGGAATACTCTGCATTAAATTAACTATCTGTCCTTCAGTAAAATCAACATAGTCTTCATTAGTAATATTTATGAATTTAATGCCACTGGCTATTTTAATTGTAGAATCTTCATTACCTGGATGGACACTTTGGTAGTCCACCTCAAAGTAATAAGTATCAGAACCAGCATAAGGGTATGTGTAGACTCCTTCTAACACGCGCCATTCATGTGCATCAAGGTCTGAAAGGTCCGCTGTGCCTAAAGGAATAGTTCCTAATCCTACAAGGATAGCGTCACAGTTAGGAGTATCAGAAGAAAGAGTAATTTTAAAGTAATATTTATTGTTATAATTAAGAACTATAGGGGTGGTTAAATCCTGTCCTTTTGTGTTTGTTAGTGGCCCTGCTGCGGCGTTACCTATAACAACGACACCGTCCTCATAAGTTACATAGTTTCCGTCAGGGTGTGTCCACGTTCCCATACTGTACATGTTTGTACCTGTAGCAGCATTATAGTATGTATTTTGTACAAGTTCTAAAGTAGGTACAGTACCATTTAGTATCGCTAAGTCGTCCGTATTATCTTCGACATCAAGTCCCAATAAATACAGGTTATAATCTATAGTACCTACTGTTTCTGCTAGAGTATCTATATAATCTTTATCATAGGCATCAGTGATTCCATAACCTGCTAAGGTAGTTGGTGTATTTGATACAGCATCCCATGTAGTTTCAGGATGTATAACAGCCCATCCTCCTGGTTCAGATGTATCTTTTTGTACGATACGTCCAGTATAAGGTGTAAGCTCTTCTGCTGTATTGAACGTCAAAACAACATCCCATTCAATATGGCCTGCCGCATCTGCTTGTTCAGTTCCATAATAAGTGTATAAACCTTTTTTAATGTTAAGGTCGCCAAGAGGTATATCACCTATAGTTAAAGGTAAAAGGGAAGGATCGAGTAATCCATCCTCCCCTAGTAATCCTATAATTGCATCAATGTGTGATACTGGAAGAATTATGTGATCGCCTTCACCGAAGTCTGCTTCAGTGTCTGCCCTGTAATGCCATTCAAATATTGCGTATTTTTGTGACATATGTAATTCCTCCTTTCAGTTTATTATACGTTCTTTTCTTGTTCTAAAACTTTAATTAATTGTCCAAGATTCTGTGCTGCCATGTTGTGTAACTTGTTAGTTGATTTCAATGCACCGTCCATTTGTTTCAAGAAGTCTGCATTTGTTTCTAAAGTAGCTTTACTAAATGCTACTAATGATTCAACACGTTTCTCTGCAATCTCACAACGTTTCAGTACGATGTCATGCTCCACTTTTAACTCATTTAATTCCTTTTGTTCTTTTGTTAACTTAGTTGTTTCAGCCATTTTTTAGTCCTCCTATAGGATATATTTTTTTACCAGGGCTTATTCTGGTTAAATCTCAAATGTGTTTAATACTTTACCGTAGTCACTACGGTTATAGTCTTCACTAGGTGTATCGAAAGTTAATACAAAATCATCTGGTGGAGGGGCATCTCTAATCTCAGGATATACTTCCTCCATTGCTGTTTTAACTGCAGCAGTAAATGATGGAGTAACTACAAGTGCAGGTACACTACCACCTATATAGCCTCCTATTGCACGTACCACTTCAATATCTAATGACTCTAAAAATCTAGTATTAGCATTAGCTTGTTCTTTTAGTATGTTAATATATGCATTCCATTTCTTTACTGATAGTCCACCATTACCACTTAGGTTTTGTTGAGGGATGCTGTTACGTATTAATGCAGGGCGTAAAGGCATTATTTATTTACAACCCCAAGTACATACCCTTTAGAGATTAAGTACAATTCTTTATATTTTAAATGGATGGCTTCAAAAATTGCTCCTGCTGCCATACCTCCGAATAGTACTAAAACTGTTTCAAAGTATGTATTGAATGCTAAATTAATAGAACGTAATAACATATACCTAAGTGTAAGTCCCATAGTTATTAGTAGTATAAATAATAATAACTTTGGTATGGCTTTGATTAAACCTTTCTTAAGGCTGGGTTCCCATGTACCCACCCAACTAGGTATGTCTACACCAAGGCGCACAATACCTAAGAAGCCTATCAGTACTACAGGGAATACCAGTGAAGTTGTTTCTTTAGTAATTCCTAACTTAGTAGCGAAATATACGAAGGGTCCTACGTAACTTAGTAGGTAGAATAAGAGATAATTGATCTTCTTCTTTCTCTTATATTCTTTCTGAAGATCTGTTTCAACCATAGTTTAACCCTCCTTTACAGTATACTTATCTAAAAGGCTAGCTGCAACTTCAGTAGCATCTTCTATAATTTCTATAATAGGATTTTTATTTGCTTCTAATTTTTCAATAATGTCTCCTTCAGCTTCAAACACACCTGCAGCAATCTCAACGAGTTTAAGTGCATACCCATCTTGAAGGGCTTTAGCATCTTCCACTAACTCAATCTTTTGTGCACCGTCCAGTTTGGAAGCCACAGTAAGATAGTTAAGGTATTTAAAAGTAAGGGCCATGGATTTTTGAAGGTACTCATTTTCAGCAACTACTTGTGCTTTTTCATACGTCTCACTATCTTTAGCTTTTAAGGCATCTGCAACTTTGTCCATCAAAAGATTGACAAGTACATTGTTTGATTTCTCTTTAATAATCATACGTGCCATTAACACACTAAATGTAATAAGCGTCCCTACTGTGACAGTACCAAATACGGTAACTCCCCAGTATGCATCCATAAATTCAATTATCTGTTCCATAAGTTTTCTCCTCTCATATTATTGTGTCTGTCCTGTTACTATTTTATATGCTTCAGCATATGAAATACCTGTTTGTGACGCATACTGTTGTGCCATGAAGTTAGCATTTCCAGCATCAGCAGCACTGTACGCTGCAGCATTTTGTCCACGGGCATTAGCTTGATCTAAGTATGACATATACGCTTGATCTTTTGCTGTTGCTTGTGCCCCTTGTGCCATAATACGATTCTGGCCAAGTACTTTATTATTTTCATTAAGGGCATTTACATTAGACATCATCATTTGCATATCTTGATTTGCAATCTGTGATTCACTCATCCCTGCCTTTAATCTAGACATACGTTCATTACGTACAGAATCTGTAATCTGTTTAATAACAGCGGCTTGATTCATAGCTTGGTCTTGGAACTGTACGTCTGCCAACTGTACTCCTACATTAGCTTCCCGTTGGAATACTCCTTCAAGCTCATTTCTTAAACGATATCCTCCTGTACCAGGAGTTTCAGATTCGTATAAATCCTTATAATATGTATTAAGGGCATCTAGTCTAGGATCATTTTCTTTCCCTGTCACAGGATCTATAGTAATTTTTTCAGGATCACCAACTACAGTACCATTACCTGCAGTAAAGTCATTAAAATTATGAGTATCTCTAAATGCCATAAGACCTGTGCTTATGTTACGCATTGCAGGTCCTAGGCGCCCAACATCCCCGCCTTCAGGCATTGTACCTGTGTTCAACCAATGTGAGATAGCCTGGTCTAAATCTTTTTTTGTTCCTAGGGTACCGCCTTTAACAGCAGTGTAATCGATAGGATATGTTTCATTCGTTGTGACGTCTGTTACATATCCGTTCTTTACAACATATCGAGGAGTGTCAAACCCAACAGCGTTTTTTAAAATACCAGCCATACTAGATCACCTCTCCTTCATCTTGGAGTCTTTCGACTTCAGCTTCTAGTTCAACTATATACTTTTGAAAGTTGGGTAGCACAGGGCGTTTCCCAAACAAACAATATTTATGACAAGGGACTTCTCCAACATACGTACGAATAGGTATGCTGTCGGCATCCACCAATTCTACTTTAATTTTAACAGCAGCCCCTGGCAGTACAGGGATTAATGCTTGTGTTAAATCTACGTTAATACGGTTACCTATAAACACCTCTGTACCTATATAGAACCTTGGCTCCAAATGGTTTGTATTAAACTCAAACACATACTGTAAGTGGGTGCTATGTAGAGGTTCGGGAACAGGTTTACGTTTAATTTTAATTTTTCCTTTACCTAGATTTATTATCATATACGTCTCTCCTTATAGACAATTCCAAATGATTGTAATTTGAAATCTCCTTTTGATATGAACTGCATTTTTAACCGCAGTACTTTACCTTTGCCACGTATAGAAGTACGGTGTGTTAATAGTTTGCTTGATGTAAATTCAGCAAAATCTAAAAGTAAACTATCTTCTTCATACGTACGATTCTCCATAGCATATATAAACGCTGCAGATGCAGCATCTGATATTTGGTTATCTCCAATTAAATCAATTAGATCATTGTTATCTGTCTTAGGTACTGTTACGTAGTACGAGATTCCACCTATGTCATGCACTTCAAGTTGCGTATCATAAAATGGATGTGATACGATATCATCTAATTCTGTCTCAACATTGAATAACAATTTACTAGTGCTCAGATTTTTAAATACAGTGTGCAGTGTTGCAAATCTTTTTCTTAAGTGGTTGTTTAAACTCATGTTACCTGTATCAATTAAAGGACTTATCGCTATCTTTTTAAAATTATTAATGATAGACATATCTGCATTTGAATCCATTTGATTCAATTCTTTATAAGGCATCGTAAGATATAACTTAGCCTGGCTTTTTGTTATGTAAAGCTCGCCACTATCTAAATACATTTTATCATGTATGTCGGTAAATGCAACAGTATCATATACAAAGAATCGATTATTAATAACATCGAAGACAAGGATATATGTGATATACCCAGGGATGTAATAAAATATTTTAATAAAGTTAACAGATAATAAAGCTTTAATGTTTACATCGTCTTTAGTTATTGTGTGTTGAATATTGTAATTAGCAAGACGTTCATTGATGTAATCATCATAGTTTAATAATACATCATTTACACCTTGATTGAAATACTTAAGTGAAAACCTCGTTTCACTATCAATCATAGTGTTAGGTTTTATAAGGAACATTTGTCCATCTTCAGAATAGAATAGTATGAACTCATTAAATACTTGTATAACATCCTTATACTTTTCATTAGTACGTATGTTATAAAGTACTTTTTGTGTGGCCCAGTACTCAGTAGTAACAGTGACTTGTGTTTCACCTTCACCTGTTATTGTATCTAATGAATCTCTATACAACGCATACAAATGTTGGGACGTAAATATAAGTAATATATTTTTAAACTCAAGTACTTTAATAACTGTTTCAGCATACTCAAACTTATTTACTTCTTTATAGTAATTAAATCTTCCTGGTTCAGATATATATATTGTATTATTTTTCCACATTACAGTATACATCCCACCAAACTCCATCATATTTTCAGATTCTTGAATATACTCTGGATCATCTATCTGATACTCTGGGATTTCTATAATTTGTAAAGAATCTACACCATATAATATTTGTTGTGAGTGCGCGTAATTAGCAGCATCAGCCCAGAAATCTTTAAGGATATTTGCTTCAGTTATATTTGTAGGTACTTCAGCAGGTAAGTAAGGTTTCATATAGAATGTAAAAGTAAAACCATCCTTTAAAAATTTTACAGCATCAAAGTCAGGCATGTTAGTACCTTGCAGTGTAGTAGATGATAGTTGAATAATAAATTCAGTATCTATCTCTGCGTTATGCATAGGTTTTTCTACAAGATTATCATAGTTATCATACGTGTTAACCATGAAGATATCATAAAAGTCCAGGTCATCTCCTGTATAATGCCCCCAATAATTAATACTTCTAAAATGATAACGCTTATCATCTGCGTCATCTGTCTCATCTAAGTACCACCCAAGTGGAAGCAGGCGCCATGCTATATTATAACTATCCATATTGTTGCCTTCAATGTACTCTCTAAACTCTTCCATAGTTATGAAGAAGCCGTCATATACTTCATCACTGTTTGCAAAAGATCCTTTAACATAGTCATAAGGGTCGTCCCAAAGAGCGCTGATATAAAACACAGTTTCAGCATTACGTAGATCCTTTATATGTATCCTAGGGGAGTTTGCCAAATCTTCAAGAGCATCTATAGCTAAAAGTAATTCCCGTTTATCTGTGATTGTTCCATCTAGCACAGAGCGCCAAGCATCATAACGTGCTTCACCTAAAGTGTAATCTGCAGGTTCAACAGGACTTGGGGCTGCGTTGGAAATAACATCACAATAAGAATTATCATTAGGCACTAGTGTTATAACATATTGAGCACCTTCATAATGTCTAGCTGAGCTTGCGCCTGTTGTTACTTTCCCTGTAGGTCTAGGAAATATACGTACAGGTGCTTCACTTAATCCTTTATACTCTAGCCAGTTACCTCTAGAAATATTGTCAGGATCATTTATATTAGCTATATCAATACGGTAGGCCCACTTAGCGGTTTCATCTCCAAGTACAAGACTTGCAGGATCCAGTACAAAGTGCGGACGTATTTCTAAATCAACACGTGGGACATATTGGATATAGTACTTTGTCTTATCATCACTGCTGACATACAACAAGCCTAGCATATTTACATTACCAGCAGGTCTATTTTCTGTAGTGTATAATGTTTGCAAAGGATCGGGTATTATAGACTTACTGCTAGCTATGTTACGTTCAGAAATTATATACGTAGGATGCGCGTCAAGATTTAAAATCTCAAACACTAAAGTATTTGCAGCAAGGCTTAAAGATGGTACAGCATTTTTACGATAGTAGAATGCTAGCAGTAATGTTTGCTGTTCAATATTGTAAGCCTCATCTTCTTCTACTACAACTTTAATTAAATTCTTTTTTACTCCATACTCATTAGTAACATAGTTAAGTTGTGTGGCGTGTAGCAATGTTATATGTTGTAAGAAATAACTAGCAATAACGCTACGTGCTATGTTTATAGTGTGTGCTTCAACTCCAGCATCATAGTATGCTGTGAATGCAGGAATCTCAGTTATAAGATAATCAACAACAGCGTTATAATCAGCTGCAATGTACTCATCCGTTATAGGTATTAATTTATTATCATCAATATTATATGCGCTGATATCAACAGCGTACCCTCTGTTGTTACTAAAGTCATATATAATATGCTCTTGTAGGCTGTGCGCTTTAAATATTATTGCACGCTCACTAATTGATATGAGTGTCTTTGCTTCATTTGTCTTACGCGGCACTGTCGTTAAGAACCCTTTACGAGGTCTAACAGACAGCCCAGTATCAGATATGTTGAAGTTAACTAGATGCTTAAAATACCCTTCTTGTAAAGGGTCGTTAGTTGCCAGCATACCTAAGAACCTACCATTTTCAAAATAGGTTTTATCAGTATACCCTTGTACTGCTCGCCTAGCCATTGTATCCCCACGTAACATTTACTACATAATTTACTAGCTCATTGCTAGCAGAATACCAGTTGGCTTGCCATCCATATTGAGGAGGCCCTTCATTATATACAGGTTCATTTTGTTCTAAAATTCTACATCTAATAGTTCTAGTTATATCGTTGATAGCAGGAAACGCGCCTGTTTCAATAGTCCGTACATTCGCAGGAAGCGTAATACCAAGTAAGTTAGGACTTGCAATAAACGCATTAACTTCTATAGTAATTCCTTCATAGGTAACATTATCTACAATGGTGTCAGGGAAAATAATTTCATCTCCTTGGAATCCATTAAAGGCCCCAGCTGCAATCCCTGTTAAATAGTCAGGAAGTGTTATTGAAAGTAGTCTAGTAGCATGCTCATATTCTGCGTTAGTTGATAGTAAGAAGTCGGTAGGAATAGTACGTACCATATTGTTACTGACAACACTAGGTATAATAAGTTGTGTAAGACTGTACTTATACTCATTCTTAATAGTTACTACACCATAAACAGTATTAGTTAAGGTAGATTCTACATCCCAATGCGCGTAGTAGTGTACATCAGTAAGTAGTGTAATCTCAGTACCTACTGCACATTCGGCATCAGCTACTGAATTAGGATCACGCGACCACCCTGTAAAAGAGTATACTTTAATTCCGTCAGCAGATATTAGTTCCGTGTTCCAGCCTTTAACAACTGTAGTATCCTCATACAAATATGCACGGGTATCCTCTACAAAACGAATATCTCCTAGTGCGATATCTTCTTGGTTTATGTGGTAGTGTACTTTAAATTTATACACAGGTAAGTCCGCCTCTCCATTTCTAGCAACTTCGCTAAGTGCTGAATCAGCTGCAAAGAAAACACCTGCATCAGGATTTTGTCTGAATGCAAGTGGTACTCTATTAAATTCTTTTTGAAACATTTGAAAAAGGCCATCTTCTAAATCATTGGCATACTTATTATACACTGTAGTGAACTCTTCATCACGTGCTAAAACTTCCATTGCAATGAATGGAATAACTACACCATATATGTGCTCATCAGGGAAGTAAGGAGTATCCACAGGACCATCCTCTTCAACACCACTACGAAAAGCATATGTCCTAGTAGGTGCATCTAGTACACTAGACATGCTAGGATACTTTGTACCTATAAAATTATTAATTTTTGTAATTGCTTTATCAGCATCTATTAAAATATCTAACCAAGTAATGTTATATTGTAAAGTTAGTCGATTTATTTCATCAACTATTGCCTGTTGGGTTATCATACAATAACCTCCTTATCTTTAATATATGAGAGGGAGGGTCACACTGTTTGCTGAATTGGCATTTATTACTATTTTATTTTGGGTATGTTTCAACACCACACACTCCTGGTGGTCTTTTATCGTGCCGGACAACCTTTTACTTTCGACCGAAGCCGTAGACCGTGCCCTCTCATATATATTATAGCATAAATATCGAAAAAGAAAACACCTAAATTGTAGGTGTTTTACTTAGCTTTCTTAGCGGCCTCTGCTAACATGTCTTTCATAGACATACCGTCTTTGTTTACTCCAGCCCCTGGTACAGGTATTCCTGGGTTAGGCAGTGGTGCTTTACCTGCCGCAGCAGCAGCAGCATCCCACTCAGCTTTAGCAGCGGCTACAGCCGCAGTAATTTCAGTTTGTTTAATTTTATCGGCGTATATAATATTGTACAAATCGCCAAGACTTCCACCTTGGGCAATCCACAAATAAGGATTTCTTTCAGTCTGCATAGCGTCTTTAAAGAAGTTATTAATATCAGCTTGTTTTAGAGTCTTATCAATTTGTAGATTGGTTAAAGCTTTGTCCATATCTATTTGTAGTCTTTGCTTTTGTATTTCAATTTTGTCTTTTTCAACTTGCTCAACAGCGGCTTGTACTTCAGGAGTTAACCCTGATGTAGTAGCTCTAGTAGCAACATCAACTGTTTCCATAGCTGTACTCAATGATTTGTAATCAATCCCAGTACCGTCTTCAAGCATATGGTCTACTAATTTAATATCCGTATAAGTTCCAGTTGCAAATTTATTCATAGTCTTTGTGACTAATTCTTTAGCATCTTTAGCTATTTTTAACTGGTCTCTAACTTCTTTGATTGGGTTTGGCGTAGGTGTAGGCGCAGGTACAGCCGTAACCATTGCTTTACCTTCAGTATCAAATCCTGGTTTAAGAGGATCTTCTACCTGTTCTGCTGGAACAGGGTCCGCTGGAGGGTTACCTGCGGCTTGTGATAGCATTTCATTTAATCCTAATTTTTCATCTTCAGGCATTATTTTTCTCCTCTATATTTTCTTAGCAACTCTATATATATTGCTAGCTGGTGTGTGTGTATACGTATCTGTGTTTGTACATGTTCTATTGTGTCAAGTTCTAATCCATTTTCTAGAGGCTTAACAGGTACATCAATGGTTTTTCTACCACGCTTAAGCTTAGAGATATATGAAGGAGAGACTCCATATGCGTCTGCAATATCTTTGTTACGCATTCCCAGGCTCAAGTCCCCTAGGATCTTCATGTCTACTTCCGGTGATATCTTCACTGGCATGGGGTTCTACCTCCTTCTTTACTGTGTGCACTACTTCAGGAGGAAGTACAGGTTCTACTGAAACTTTCTCCCGCATGTCTGCCATGTATTGTAGTCCTATAGACTTACGTTCTATTAAATTTTTAATCAGATGTTTCTCCATAAAACTGTTATTGTAATCAAACGCCAAAGGAATTTGAATAAGTAAAGGAGCTAGTTTAGCCATGATATTTATAAATATCCACAGCGGAGACTGTCCTACAGACGATATGGCTGTTACAGTAAATAATGTTGAGAATATTAATGTGATACTTAAGCTGAATATTATCTTAGCTCCAGCATCGTTCATAATTTTTTTGCTGTCAGAGTTAATCATAGAGTAACTATCCACAGTCCTACCAAGAATATTTACACCGTTATACACAAACATAGGATGAATGTATCTGAAATATTTAACCCGACCATTAGCGACATACGTTTTGATATACGCGTCTTCTAATAACGTTGTTAAGTGTTCCCTTTTGTTAAAATACTTTTTCTCTTTCTTAGACAGCTCTCCAAGTTTTAATAATTGGGCCTGCATAACTTCAGGAGTAGTCGCTAAGAAATAGCGTTTCAGCCTATGCTTATGTTTGTACTTAGTCTTATGTTCAAGCTTGTCAATCCTATATTTAATATTTCCAATATGTTGTTTTACCTTACGTCTATAATTAAACACATTGTCCATCCAAGGTTCAAATGTAACAGGATCTAAACTATCATTAGACATTACATCTAAGTCTTTTTGTAGGTCTACATATTTCTTAACTGTGTCCTTACCTACTGTAAGTAAGTAATTAAATAGACTGTAAAACAATAGCACTGCTGACAACAATGAGGTTGCTGTAGCAATATACCAGAAAGGATATTCAAAGAAGAACTTAGTATGTACCTTAACTTTAAAATTATCAGGGACATCTACAGAAACTGTTTGCTCTTGGGTAAGATTGTTCTTTACAATATACTCTTCTATGTACTCATCCATTCTAATATTGGTTAGGTACGTTAGACTGTAGTTTACGTTTTGCGCTTTCATAACCTTATACTCAGCATAAGTTACTTCTACTGTTTCTACAGTGTAGTGTGCCTCTCCTTCTATAAGGGGAAGCACAGAGTTAATTCCTAAGATAATCATAAAAGATAGTAACATGAAGAAAAAACTTCTTGCTTTTTTATTTGTTATTAGGCTTCTACCTTTTCCTGCACCTGCCATACTAGTACCTCCTAATCAATACATCTATCAAAGTCACGTTCTGCTTTAACAGCTTCGTGTATTTCTGCATTCAGTGATTGAAATAGTGAATTTAAATACTTCTTACTTTGTTTAATTTGTCCTTTATAACCTTTAGTACGTGATGTATTATCAGTCTTAGCTACCTTTTCTTGCTTGTCTAAAATACCGTATATACACTGTCTAATACTGTTCAATGTACTTACGACATCTCCGTCTTCTTTTCTAAGTTTCTCGCGTAACACTTCTGACATTGTGGGTTTAGTTACTGCTCCAGTTATTTTATTTTCGGTAATAGGCATTATGATTCCTCCTTTGAATCCTCGTCTTCTTCTACGATCGGATTACGAATAGCTTCTGTTAGTTCTACTAACTCAGCATTATACGCTTCAGCTTCTTCTCTAGTCATATCAAAGATAAGCTCTTGTTGATTCTGAGTACACGTATCAATATACTCTACATCAGGAAATAATACTTTAAGGGTGTTCTGAATAATATTTGCAACAGTATCATACATTTGTTTACGTTCCTTGTACAATTTGTTGTCTTTAATTTGATCTTTAAAAACATAAACACTTTTCTCTATTTCTTGTGCAGATGCAGGACGTAGTACAGGTAGTGCTCCTAATAATTCTTTTAAGCCCATGTCCATTCCAGCTAATGTAAGATTTACAAAAACTTGATGATCCTGTAAAGTTACAAGCTTAATACTAGGGATGTATGACACTTTAACTGTGTTCGCATCCACGTCCGCACTGATGTTAATCTTGTGTGTATACGCACGTTTTCTGCTTTTTTGTTTACCTTTTGGCATAATAGTTCCTCCTATTTTTGTGATATATTATTATACCATAAAAAACACAGACTGTAAATAGTCTGTGTTTATTTTATTTAAACCCTTGTCCAATACTTGGATTCTGCTTCATAGCATTCTTCTCTTCAAGTAGTAGTTGTATCGCTTGTTGAGCTGCCTGTTCTTCAGATAATCCTTTAGCCAGCATCTTACTAAATATAGATGCAAAGTTTGTAAGGTCTGCTACTAAATTTTCAGCAGTGTTACTTTGTGCTTGTTTAGCTAAACGTTGGAGCCATAATTCTTTTTGTGGGAAATCAGAAAACTCAACCAAATCTCTAGCGGTTATAATTTCTTGTGGGAATTGGTACTGCCCTTGCATCTCATACAACGCCTTAGCTGATTCGAATAGATTAGCTTGGTTCATTGGAAGTAGTGTAGATGCAGCGATGTGATAATCAAACTCTAATTTTTTAGCATTAGGTCCGGACCCATCTTTAGGTCCAAGGCCGGAACCGTTATGCTCATTGAATTTAAGTTTATGAGTATCCACTACTTTATTAGTTCCTGTGGCTGAAAGCTGAGGAATTTTATACTCCGTCTCTCCACCGTGTTGGAAATAATTCTCTAGAACTAATCTAGTTAAATCTTCACAAAACTCTTCTAACATTGTAATACGTGCGTTATCAGTTAACATAGTTACTCTAGCTTGAAACGCTTGAGTAGCTCCTGTAGTTTGTAGTGAGTTTGTAGTCCTACCTTTATAGTGAGGATCCACCCCAGTTACAGAGAAGATTGAATTTTCTAATCTGTTCTTTAGGTTTGATTGATCAGGAATTGTAGGAACGTCTGCATACATTATAATACCTTTTGGGTCACCTTTAACTTCGAAGGAAGCTCCAGGTGTTTCTCCGTAATCCGCAAATGATCTCATATTCAAACGCCCATCCACGTTTACAAAACGTACTCTATTCAACAGCCTGTAAGGTTGTGTAGCTTCCATTGAATCAATCATGTTCAACGCTATAACTGTGTTCATAATCTTAATTAGTTTAGAAGTTCCATAAGGGTTACCGTCAGGTCTTTGAGGTGCGTAGCATACTACAGGGAACCTGCTAGGCAGTATGTTTAATTTTTCATATATAATCTCAGCTTCATCCAAGATATATACCTGATCGATTCCTCCTTTACTATTTCTTACAAAGCATTCTATTAGAGATACCATACTATTCTCAGATGTTTCTATATTCTCATGGCCTGCCATGCGATTTTGTGTTGTCTTATCTTGCACTTTAGGCTTCTTAATAAGGTACTCCTTTACCAAGTCAGCAAAATCTTCATTGTTCTTAATTGTATTTAAATTAACAGAGCGTTCGATAAATAATTTATCGCCGTCTTTATAATTATCTACAGCGGGATCAAAGTACAACTCATCAGGAGAGATAGCTAAAAGTTTTATATCTTTAGCACCCCAATCTACCCGCACTGCACCTAGATTATATAGTTCACCGTTCTCACCAATATGTAAAAACTTATTCTTCATTCCCCACTTATTCCACTTGTATCTTAAGAAAGCATTCAATCTCATAACGACATCCGCATCGTCTTCGTTACGAGGTGTTACAGTTCCAATAAAAGCTCCACTATATACAGAGTTTGAATAAGCCTGCACCACATACTCAAAATAATTCCAGTCAGGGGTAATGCTATAATCTTTTAAATATTTTTTAAAGACTTGCCAAAACGAGCCTTTATATAAGGAGCGTGTTAAACGCCACTCTTGTAGCGTGCTTTCTTTATACGTACGATATTCTCCGAACTGTCTTAGTAGCCCGGACACCTCATAAGTAATCTTCATTATTCACCGCCACCTTTCTCTGCTTTAACTCTAGGCTTACCGTGTGCGATTTCATACATAGTGTCTTGAAAAGCAACCTTATGTTTATTCATGTTTTCATCGATAGCTTTCTGAATTGCTTTACGGGTAAGCTTCTCTGCTTTTAGTCTATCATCTTCAGTTTGTTTCTTCAACTGTTCTTTTGATAGTAGAGGATCATCTCCTATGACATTTGCTTTAGCCATTGTGGATTTCTCTTCTTCAGGTGCGGGGTATATAGGCATGTAGGGGTCTGTTAACGTTCTCGGTATCCCGATCTTCGTCAGTGTCCCACCTCTCATCAAATATGCTATGGACAGTGTTGCCATTATGATGACCAGGGATAATAGGATTATTAATAAAGCCATAATTACTTCTAACATTGTTAGCCTCCAGTGGGTTATATTGCTTAACCTTTTTCTTTTTAACGACTTGTACATCGTGTTGAATCTCCATACCATTTGGTAGGTATGCGCTAAGTCTAAGTTCTTGTAGGTTATGAGGAAGTTCTACTACTACAAATTCTAATGCTGTAATACCGTGGTCCTTTTTATCGACAGGTTTCTTAGTAGGTGCACCTTGTTTATCTAGTTTAAACTTATAGTTCAAGGCTTCTTCAATTAAGAATTCACAGGTAGAGAACACTTCAATCTGATCATGATTAATTAGGGCGTTCATTTTAATTATGCGGGCTTCATGAGATGCGAATGATGGTTGGAAATAAAGCCCTTGTGCTTCAAACATTCCCCCTATTGTTTTTAAATCGCTCTCACGTTTATTATAACTTCTGCCATCAAACGGTGGTTGCATAAGTAAACCATTTACATCAGTTGCATTTAGCCTGATTGCATTTCGATACCCTTTAGCTATATTCTTAACATCGGTATCGTTAACACGGTACTCATCAAACACATATAGCTTCCTAGTTTCTATAGAGAACGCAGTAAACACTACGTGTGTAGGGTCATTGATTCCATAATCAAGCCCTGGTATAAAGAACAGAACTCTTCTGCCTCTTTCATCAAATTCTCTAGGCAGTGGATGCGGCGCTACAATGCAAACTCCAAAGTTAGGGAACACCAGATTACTTGAGAAGTTAAACGATCCTTTATAAAATTGCTGCACGTATGCTTTAGTTTTGTTACGTGTCTGCTCTTCCTCATATGTTTCAGGTAAATAAGGATTGGCACTTGTTGAGACTACTTGTACATATTTGTACTTGTCTCTGGTTTTGTGGTATTTATATCCTTCGTTATATGCATCACCATAAAACTCTACAGTCTTAGCGTCTAACAAAAATTCTGTTTTAACCCACCCACTATCAGGGTTGGTCTCTAATGAAATATGCCGAACATCAATACGATACTTAATCTTCATCTCGCCTGATCTAGAATCGTAGTACTTAACAACTGCGCCGTTATGGTCGTATTCAGGAATCATTGCAGCTGTATTTCTAATACGAGACTGCATCATAGTAAACCCTGCAAAAGGACAATCAGATGCTTCTACAATAACTACCATGGTTAGGTTCATAGATTTCATCTTAGTGAAATCATCAAACGATCTGAACCATATCTCTGAACCGTTCGTAAGTACAATCTCATGTTTACTTTCGTTCTTGCTTCTAACCAAACGAGCAGGGAACATAGCGTAGAACTCTTTAATAAATGTACTCTGCAGTGCTGGGTATGATCTACCTGTTACAGCCACACGCGCACCTTGGATAAGGAGAACATGTTTGATAACATCTTCAAGATTTACCCTAGATTTACCTGTACCAAAACCTCCGGCAGACATCTTATAGCGCTCACGTCTACGAAGAAACTCTGCTTGGTACGTTGTAGGTCTAAAGGTATTTATTAACGTTCCGCATTCAGGACACTCATTGAAAGAAGGACTAGGTGTCCCATCTATTGCAGGAGATTTTATTAAAGGTTTGTTACAGCGAGGACAGTTAGTTAAGTCCTCAAGTACAGATATCCTGTGGGGAACTACAGCATCTTTGATTACTTCTGTAATTCCGTGCGTAGTTCTTACAGCATCTCTCAATGACATTCCTTTAGAGGGCGCGAGTATTTTAAAAGACACATCATCAACGGGTGTGCCTTTAATTGTAATAGGTTTATCTGTCATTAGATTGGGGACCTATTATTTTCAGGCACGTTAGGTAGAAATTCTTTCTCATCCTTAGTTAAAGGAGTCTGTATATATATGTACTGTGTCGGTACTGCAAATGATGGTTTATGATCATCCCGATACCTGATAGCACTGTTGAGTTTAGCAGAGTCTGCCATTCCAACATGTATATCAGGGTCCATATATTTACTGACTATAATACCCGCCTGAGTATAGTGTATTTTATCTATATAATCTTGTACCCGACTATCCGTAATAAACATCTGCCAATCACTAAATTGGGTGGCCTGTCCTATAAGTACGGCAAGCTCATGAGGATTGGAAACAAATAGTTTATCATATTGTGTAGAAAGCCCCTCTGCATAATTCCACAGATTAGCCAGGTGTAACATCTTCGGTTCTGTCTTACTGAACAATGCCAATGAAATCATATTGTCACTTCCTTAAGTGAGGTAGGTTAAGAGCCCGTCCTCGTTTTGTTTCTTTAAGCAGTATTGGTACTTTGTCTCTATAGTAATATGTCTTGTCTTTCTTAGTATTCTTTCTTATACGGTAAAGCGTAAATTCATCGATAGGGTAGAAGCGTGATAAGAGAAGTACTTCATGTCTAGCTTCACGTAGTGTATCAAACAAATACTCTTTACGTTTATGTACAAGCACTGCTCTTTGTTTAGTGCCTGCTTTAGGTTTATTACCTGTAATACCTCTAAAGTTATTATACCCTGTATATTTAATATTGTCTATATCGTCTTCTGTCGCCTGTGAAAAAACAAACTGAAATGTACTACGCAAAAATGCTAAGCTGTGCTTTGTAAACACGCTTAACAACCAATCAAGCCCACCATCTGTTAAATATAACTCATGATCTTCAAGCACGTTATAATCATTTGATATTGTATAAGGTACATGCGTTTCCACTGCGTATGCTTTTAAAACCATTGCAAGGTTTGTGCTACGTAAAGGATACTTACGAATTTCTTCAGCAGTAAGTATCCCTATATGTAAACACTTTTTAACGTACGCTTCTGAAAATTCTAGAATAATTGATCCATAGCGCCTGCTTGCATAGTAGCAAGATCTTCTTCAGGCTCTTCTTCAAATTCCGCTACAGGTTCTACACCTGCTTGAATAATCAATGATGTTTCATCTATTGTAAAGTCTAACCCAGAATCATTAGCCATACGGATAACCTGAATAAGCGCTAACTTATCCATAGCTGCAACGTCTACGCTTAACACTCCTGTGTCATAGTCTTCAGTGTACTGTACACCAAGTTGATCCAGTTGTACAATAATATCTTCAAACATATTACCAACTCCTTTTATATTTTTATTATAGCATACTACATTTTATTCTTCTAACTCTTTTAGTAATTGTGTTTCATACGCTACAAGCTTCGCTCCTATAGCTATGAATTTCTCACACGCTGATTTAAGGTTTGCCAAGTCTTCATCGTTATCAATCACGAAGTATCTATTAAGGCTGGAATCAAGCAAGTATTCTTGCCACCACATCTGCATTGGTTGTAAGCCATAATAGCTGGAACCTTTGAACTCAACGTAGATAGTCCCACCTCCTGAAGGTAATCCAAGAAATCTATCAGGGATCCCTTTCGCCAAATTTGCTGGACCCTTTACAGGAACTATGTCACGTTCTTTACACCATGCACAAAAGTTCCGTTCCAGTCTTTTCTCGCCAGTCATTAATCTATGATACCATTCTTACGCAGGGCATCGACTGTTAATTTATATAAGTCTGCGCGTTCATTTGCACGTTCAACATTATCTGTTAATTTATTTAATTGGGCTCCAGTATTCCTAAGTACGTTGAGTAATAAGATGTACACTTCTCTAGTAATAACATGTGCACGTTCGCCACCAACTGTGGCAAATTGATTACCATACTTTGGAAGTTTACCTTTCTCTACAATGGTGTACCTAGGCTTCTCACGCCCAGGTGTGTTTGAAACACACTCCATCATTTGAAACGTAGATGCATCCAGTGTAACTGCTTCTGTACCAGGCTTGGATACGATAGTACCTCTAACCCCTACTACAGTAACAATAGGGGTACCATCAGGATTAGTAACCACCGCACCTTTACCCGCAACTGTGATAGGTTCTGTAATTGTACTTCTGCTAATTTCCTCTTTAATCTGTTCTGTAATCTTTTCAAACGAACTCATAATGGTTCCTCCTATTTTTTAGTTACCTCAGCTTCAGGAAAGTTTTTATTCCCAATACCTTCTACTTGGTATGATACAACTTTAATTTTACCTACTTTTAGTTCACCTTTATACAGTACTTCAATCTCATCCCCTACAACTAAACCTACAGGGATCTCCTTTGTAACAGTACGTATACTTACGCCTGCAACCAATTCATTCATAATATTATTAATATCTTCTTTGGATACGATAACAAATTCTTTGTTCTCTTCATCAAGCATCTTAATATCAAAACTGTTGTACTTAAAATACGCTATGGCATCTTCACCATCTATGTTTACATTTTGTCTATGTAATGCCATAACAAGTTTTGCAAATGCTACTTCTAATTTTTTCATCGTTGCTCCTCCTCTTTAATTTCTAAGTATATATAAGGTTTGCCACGATATGTGACAATAACCTTTTCTTCCATTCTTTTTCTAACGGCCTCTACCTGCTCTTCGTTTATCACGAATGTAAGTTTACCGGCTCTAAGATCTTTGATCGTTTCCGTGATAAGTGTTCTTACTTGCCTAGCCACGTGCAATACGAATTACTTTAATAATCTTTACTACGACTGTTGCCGTCATTGCAGCTAACACAATAAATATAAGAATTATCATAATTACTTCCTGCCATAGGATGTATCCTTCAGATGCTATGAAGAATATAATAAGTCCTAAGACAAATCCTACAGCTCCTGTACCTATTGTAAATGCAACTAGCATAACTATATTCCACGCTAATGTATCTTCGATGTCTTTACGCATTTGGATCACCTGCCTCATACTGCGCTACTACCTGCTCGTAGGTATTTGTGAGGATGAAATTCTCCACGAACTCTACGGCAGTGGTAAACTCTGTGTCTACTAGTTCTGTGCTTAAAGGTATAAAGCCTTCCACTCCTACAGATGTATAGTGGGTAAGAGTGCTCACAACTGCTTGGTCGGAAAATACTAAATTCGAATCGTATATAATCGTAAACAAATACATGTCTAAAGTCTCGGATGTCAAATTCGTATACACTAAATGAATCACCCCTTCTGCCAAAAAATAGTAGTATATATCATGGTTAGAAGCTACCCACTCGTCAGGGTCAATTAAGTCATGGGTGTGTATAACAACTTCAACAGGTACTTCGACTTCGACTTCCACCTCAACAATAACTTCTACCTCTACGTCTACGTACTCAATAACAGGCACGTCAACATATATGGTAGGCGGTTCAGGGATAGCCAAGTCTCGCTGTCTAGTAGATTTAAAACTTTGTATCTCATTGTTAGTTACGTTAAAACATAAGTGACTGTAAATATCTAACACAGTATAGTCATATATTTCTTCATCAATCTCAATGTCACCATACTGGGTCTCTACCATAATAACATCTTTAGTTCCTAAAGTAGTTGTTTGGGTAGACGCATAGAATGACAAGTCTTCCACCTCTATGCAAGGCGTTGTTTCAATATCTTCTAAAATTATAGGTGCAGCTTCACACCCAACAAGCACAAACAACATAATAAATATTAATAAACGTTTCATTCCTTTGCCTCCTCAAATGTATTTAGTGTAAGCTCTAATGCTTCCATAACTGTGTCAATATCTTCTGTCTGTTTAAGTACTTTAAGATGCTTTGATAATAAGTCATACCCTTCACTCATCATAACCATACCATCAATAATAGAATCGATGTTATTGGCTTCAATAATATCAATACCTTTCTCAACCAACCATTTACTTGGCTGCAGTAATTCTTGTATTTCTTCTTTAGTCATTTGTGTTACCTCCTTTTTTAGTAGGGCATGTATTAATTATACCAACACACACCCATACATTCAAGCCTGTGGTAATTCTACTATAATTGTATCAGGTACAACTACTTTTTTCTTACGGACTTTCTTCTTCCTAGGTGTGAAGTACTCTTTAACAATCTTATTAATTTCTAAAAAGTTAACTGCCACAAAATTTGCAAGCGCTTCTTCATCAATCTCACCGAACTCTAAGGTCATGGCTCTGATAGCATGTGTTACTTCATGCACCAGTACTGTTCTCTTACGCTGTGTCCCCAACGTCTTAAGAATCATAATCTCATTATCATCACGATTACACGCGCCCCAAAAACGTTCGTCATCTTCCTGCATAAATTTCTTAAGACCTGCTTGATCCACTTCTTTGATGTCCCATGTTTCATTATAAATTTTTAATTTCATTTCTTTTTCCTCCTTCTAATTTCATATCTAACCATCTGTGCGAATGCTACCACAACCAGAATCATAAAGCCTCCAATAAATAGTACCAGTATCTCTTCAACGGATACCTTCATATATCTAACCCGTAACGCATGAGGGTGTGGCACATCCCATGAACCTCTTCTTTCAAGTCCTCAAACTCTCTGATGATAGGGTGAGAGTCCTGCGGAGGTGCAACATCATTATACTGTAATGTTATTAATGTGCCTTCGATAGTGTTTATACGCTCTGTTAAAACTCTAAGCTGGTTACTATGATCATGTAGGTCTGATTCCAGCCACTGTAGTTTCTGTCTAAGTTCTTTATCTTCCATCAAGACGCCTCCTTACACAGCACATATTCTACCCCACCACCTATTGGCACTGCAGAAACTATTTTAAACCCTGCTGACAAATACTGTATTAACATATCAACTGCAGCAGTACTTCTATTGGACGTACGTATTACAACTGTTTCCATTATTTCTCAACTACTTTCATTATCACATTTAGGGTATCATATAATTCTTTTGAAACTCCTTGACTATAACCTTTGTAATACACGTACTGCCCTCCATTAGGACTGTATATAAGTTCCATACCATACACTGCAGCTTTGACATCTTCGAACCTGCTTATAACATCCATAAGGAACTGCATATCCACTGTGTTTACTTTAACAGTTTCAACACCTTTAGATATTTTTCTAAACTTATCTGCGGTTTCTCTTAGAGTACTCATAACTCAGTTACCTTCCAAACAGTATTACCAAAAAATCTTATCCAAAACTTCTTCCACTTGAGATGCCTTGCACTCCTAGCGTGCGTAGTTTCATATACAACTATACATCCCACACGCCACCTATAAACTATTTTATACTTCATTGTTTAGTCACCGCCTCTACTATGAACTTCAGGTCCTTAAGTGTATCAGGTCTGTTGGCCCATATTCTTTTATTTATAATTGGTGCTGTTGCTTTATATAATTTATCATCTGCATTAAATGCCAAGTAGTAATAGAACTCAGTACCATGTGTACACACATACTTGTCGTAATAGAAGTATTGGCCACATACATGGAAAAATTCTTTCATCGATAATCGTTTACCTGAACTAGGATACACGTTATGTTTATATATTTGGTAGAACGTAGTAGCCTTGATCATGTGTATATCTGTTAGCTTCTTAATCCTCTCGAACTCTGTGGTATTGTGCTCCACCTTATGGGACACAGGGTTGATGAAGTTACTTAAAAATTCAGTTGTTGTCATATCAGAAATCTCCAAATCCGCCATCGACTATGGTATCTTCTAACTCTTCTATCGTGGCTTTTATATTTCCTTTAGGTGTACGTACTATCACATGTTCTTCATCTGGATCAATCTTAACATGGACTTGTACCTCACTGTTATAATATGTCCCATCTTTCATTTTAACAAACCCTATGTTTAATAGAAACGTATGCATTAAAGATTCTTAATCTCATCCGCAAAGTACGGAGTCTCTTTAACCATCTGCACATAGTGAGAACCATTCCTTAGAACGGGATTCATCTTAGCGATGTAAGGTCCTATAAGATTCGAGAAGCCGTTCGTTCCTTTGTTCTTTATAGACTTTCTACCATTAGCCTTGCAGTACACCTGGTACATACGGTACAGGTCGCCACGTTTCATCTCGTCCTTAACCCGCCCTGTGAATGTGACACAATCACTGAAGAACATCCCAATGATATCACTATCTTCACGGTACTGAACAAACTTCCTAGATACCACGGCAGGTCGTGGAATATTCTTAAGGTTAATTCCTTTATGCTTAAAATAATTCTTATACAACCACGCTTGTATCGTGGGGTATTCCGCTGCCAACCTATTGAGGATGGTTGGGTCTTCCTTAGTAATATGAAAGTCAAACGGTATCAATATCAATCTTTGGAAAATCGGATCTAGAGTAGACCAATCACCAAAGTTCAGCAGACTGTTGGCCATGACAACGGGAGTCCCACAGATATTAACCTCAAAATTTTTACTATACGCGGGGCGCACCACCGTCATAATCTTGTTACCAAACTCATCACGTCCACCTTCTGTTAGATCCTTGATGTTCTGCGTAGACGCTTGCATCCTCTCGTCTATCTCGTTGAAGATGAGCAAACTACGACCCTCAGTTGCAGCCAGGGCATCGTCCTTCTTAAACGATGAAGCAGGATGTGCGTTCAGCAGCTCAGCGTTCATACGGATGGAGTGCGGACCAAGGATATCCTGCATAACCTTAATGATAGTACTCTTACCATTACGGCCTTGCTCTCCTATAAAGTAGACGTACACCTGGTTGTAGTTGTAAGGCGCCATCATATAGGCCAGCACTTTGTGAAAATACGCTATGAGCTCAGGGTCCTGCATCATGTATGTCTCGATGAGAGATAGGAACAGGGTCGGATTAGGATCAGGCTCCAGCGATATCGGAATCGGACTGATATGTTGGAGCTGCATCGGCTGAGTATCCTTAAAGGAAACCTTCCTTATAGCTAGAGTATGCTCCATCATGTCAAGCAGAGCACGCTGCTCGGTCCCATGAATCTTGAAGTACCGAAGATTCTCAACCTTCTGGATCAGCTCGGTACTCTTACGGACATGTAGCAGCTTGGACTGACGTATCCGCTTGGACAGATTGGGTATCTTACCTACCCCGAAGAAGTGATTGGCGTAGCGGAAGAATATCTGGCTGTTCGCCTTGGTCGCTTCCTCAGAGATGACTGTGAAGTAATCGGTCAACAGGTTCTGCAAGCTGGCATCAGTAGTCTCGAAGTGCCACAGCCCATCCGTGTTATCGTACACGAACATGTTATCCTTATCACCTACGTAGCGGAAGTAGTTAGACAACCACGAGAATGTTTCTGTCGGTATCGGAACCGCCGACTCGGACGTAAATTTTTTCACAAACGCTTTAACCTCTGCCTCTGTCAGCGCGGAAGTATCGTTCAACGTAAAAACACCTCTTATATGTTTCAAGAGGTGTAAGCGCATAGATGTTAGATAGTTGGAAAATGCCATGTCAATGTCTCCTGTCTCGGTGAATGCGATCACCTACCTTAATTATACCATGAGGAAACGTGATGTCAAGCATGATTCTGTGTTTTTTCTGTGTCGCCTGTGCATTTCCCCACTGCGGGGCCAAGGTAAGCGATATAGGGTAGTTGACCAAAAGATATACTACCAGAGAATGTGCCCTAGGTAAGGGATAAAACGTTGACCGGTAGTATTAGTAGTACAAGTGTACATCTTTCTTGGAGTTATTCTGTAAAAAATGCCCAAGTATATTATATATATACGGGAGAGAACCGAGCAGCAAAAAAGTTCTATATACTACTAATACTACTAATACTACTATTGGTTAGCCACGAAGGGATTTCCCAGTGTTTCACATATACTACCCCATAAACTACATATACTACCTTGACCAATTATCGTGAATTGAGATTGATATCTCTATGGAGACAAGGAAAGGTTGACTAATATATATATATATATATTACCCCTAAAACACAACCCCCCAATTAAGAACCTCCCCCTACCCATACCATAAGCATAACGTACATGTATCATGCCGTAGGCACTAAGTCTAAGATGCGACAGCTTCCGACCATCACACCAGTGACACCCTCGGAATTTCCGTGGTTAACAGTGTAAAAACACAGACTGTGTATTTATGGAGGAACTTAACGCAAGCAAAACTTAGTAATCATTATTATACACATTGTCGATATGTCCTATGGTTTACGGGTAACTCAAACAAACCAAACAAACCAAACAAACTAGACACTCATGACCATCCACACCCACTACCTGCACGCCAGTGCCCCTCATCGCCCCCTCTTCGCCCACGCAGTGTATAAAACAATTACACCGTTAGTCTCTCTACTACTCTCGTAAGACCGGAGGTGAAACACATGGCTAAAGATATTTATTTAACTAAGAAAGTTGAGAACAATGATGCTGTCCGCACCATTGAGATGCCTGATGACCGAGGAATCAATCGTAGTGTATCTGTACACTTCGACCAATCCAAAGCTGAGAATGGCTTTGCAAAAGGTCAACTTTTGTCAGAAGTAGTAGAAGGAGATTACATCTACACTTGGTCTGATGCTCAACCAGAACCGCTGAAATAATAGCGGTTCTTTTTTCTCTAACCACTATAAGCTCAGTATGTTACTGGGCTTATAAAATTAAGGAGGTTCTATAATGTTTTTAGATCTAATACCCATTTCCGCGCAACAAAAAAATATGCGTAACTACCTCACTCCTAAGGAGTGGGATATCTTACGCCGTATCACCTACAAAAAATATGCATACAAATGCGCTATTTGTGGTGGTCAAGGTAGAAGTCATCCCGTTGAAGCACATGAAGAGTGGGCCTTCTCACATGATACCATCATTCTCATTGATGTCGTAGCACTGTGTCCCACTTGTCATCGTCTGAAACATATTAACTTCTACCGTCATGACCTGCACACATTCCGTGCACTCATTCGCAGATACGCGTATCAACATAACATTACTGAAGCCATCGCACGTACGTTCATTTACAACCAGTTTGACATGTACGATATGCAGATGCTGAAACAATGGAAGCTTGACACATCTTCCATACAACGATACTATAAGGAGGTAACATGTACACATTAAACTATAAAGACATTTCCCAAGCTACCCAGCTATCATTATCTACAGTGAAGAGGTTCTTTTCCCCCAAAGGGAACCCTTCACTGAAGACAGCTATCAAAATAGCTGCACACTTTAACATCACTCTAAACGCAGTCAATGAGCTGCGTAACATTATCATCACTAAGAAGGAGGAAGATAATGAATAGGATACAACTACATGATTCACTAATGGACATCATAACTATTATGTCCAAAGGAAATCCAGGTGCTGTCAATTGTATTATGAAGGCAGAGGTACACCATTTATACTCGGTGATGCCTCATGAATAAAGTTATAAATGATTTATTAAATGAACTTGAAGATACAGGAAGCATAAAAAAATTAATCCCTGCATTATTATCACTAAAAAAGCACATCAACGCACAGCAAGATAAATTGGATAGGATAGAGGGAATGATATTTAGTGATAAACCAATGTCTTATCGTTTAGCATTAACAAAGGAAATACTAAAGGAGGAAGATAATGCGTTATCTACAAAAGATTAATGTTTGATGCTATGATAACAGTTCTTCGTACTGTGTACCATCAAACACAAAAACCAATGGAAGATCGTGTACCTCGTGCACGTGTTCTTATTGAGCTACTCGATGCCGTTAACCACATTTCCATGTACATGAAAGATGAACTTAACCAAGGTTCACATCCTAACTACGCTCGTGAAAAATTATTAGCTGCAAAGCAACGCCTTGACTGGGCATACAAGGAGGTACTCCATGTTACAGACAGTACTAGCTAAGATTGATAAACATCTTGGTACTAACATTCCCTTTAATATCCAAGGCAACACTGTGATTCATGGTAAAGATACCTTCATTGTCAAGCCAGGACACATGGACGAATTTCTACGCATACGTCTCGCTAAGTACACCTTACTGCTTGAAAATATTGAGAATAAAAATTCCAATATTGGCATCTTCTTACAAAAATGGAATGCCCTTTCCTTAGAAAGTAGACAACACTATGATTAAATACCTTGTATCCACAATCATAGTGGTTGTTGCTTTCGTAGCCATATACTTTGTAGCCACTACTCCCATAGGATTTACTATCTTTATAATTACACTTTGTGTACTTATATTCATATTGTTAGTTCTTCTAGTAAAGCTGGTTATCTATGGCTAGTCCTGGACGTACCATCCGTAGAAAACAAGAGCGTAAACAAAAAGCAATTCATAAGAAACAACAGCAAGCTCGTAAACAAATCATCAACAATCTAACTAAGAAGGAGAAAGAACATGCGATTAAATGAATACTTTAAAGCAAAAGGCTCAATATCTAACATAGTATTTTGCCGTGTACCTAAAGGTCTTACATACATAGCAGACGGTAACGTTTATGTGTATGAAGGTAACCTTCATGTACGTATCAAACGTACTGATGGTGTTGGTAACCCTTATCCTGCACCTCTTAAAGACTTTCAAATATATCTACGAGAGAAATACATTCCTACTATTACTAACTTTTACTACAGTAAGAAGCAACATACTTTACATGTTGTTACTAAGAAGCATGATAAAGATATACGTACAAGCGTAAAGAAATCAGACAACGATAGTGATGATATTCAATATGCCTTTCTGTACGCTATGAATATGCATACACTTCATATCACATCATCACAATTAAAGAAACGTATCGATGATGCTTTAGTACCTTTTAAAATAAGAGAGAAGAAACGTATCATATCACGTCCCTTTCAAACAAACGTTAGTAAAGAAATTGTAATGCTTATCTTAACACACATGTTAGTTAAACACATTGGTAAAGAAAAATTTCTTACATTATATAAACAAGCAGTACTTGCCTATGATAAATAGTAAACAAGATATGGAAGTATCTAGATTGCTAGGTAACATAGCTAAAGAAAGATCAGCACCACCTCGAAGGTGTTCTACTACATTCGGAGACAAAGTAATCCGAGCAGCTGTATCCCAGCTAAATAAAAACAAACGCGCTTATGTATTCTACCACTATCAAATAGAAACAATTAAAAAGAAGTTATCATTTGATATAATAGTAGAAGATATGGGCAGCGAAGTCTACCAACTAAGGAGAAAATGATGGACAAAATAAAAGCACTACAAGAAAACATAATTAAAATTAATGCAATGATTGAAACTAATAAGGTAGCACATCAAAAAGCAATGGCACCTTATGAATTACAGGCAACAAATTTATTAAACAATCTACGAGAAGTTAAAGAAAAAATTAGTACTGAAAAAATATATCTTAAGCTACGTACCTTAACCTATGTAAATGAAATACTATCTATCGAAGGCAATAAACATATCATAGTATCTTCACGTATCAATCGTATTGTATTGCAACAACGTAATGTATGGGATGGTAAAGCATATGTTGCAATATACGCAGCTATCATTGATTACAATCCTAAAGGTACAGCAAGAACAGAACGTTTAAGCATTGATATAGGACATAATAAAATAATGGCTGATGCAAATTTAGAACACATCACTAAACTATTATTATGACAGGCTTCTATCCCCCGATACCAAAAAAATATAGCATAATGTATACTAAAGGTACCTATGCCATAGTTCGTATACGTGATTACACATCTGAAGAAGGACCACATGTCAAACAAATAACTGCTGAACGCCACAGCAATGATGCTCGCCGACAATGTGCCTTGATGAATGAAGCAAATAGAACAAACTCTTAAAGCAATGCGTACTAATAAGGTACAGAGTATGATCGTATTAGTTATTGGATTACTTTCAAGTATCTTAAGCTTATCTTCTGTATACTTTCTACTAACGTACCTTAGTGTACTATGCTTTACATTATACATCTTATATTTTAAATGGCGTGAACAAAAATTAAATCAACAGCTATCATACTATGTAGCTATGCTAGCAAAGGAGGAGGAACAATGAAGTATCCAAGATTAGACTTCTGTGAATCACAGTACTATGAGAATGACATAGGTATTACTATGGCAGAGCTTGAAGATCATTGCTCTATGAGCACTAGCTCTATACATATTACAGATAGAAAAGCTTTACTTGAAGCCTTTGAACTCTGTGTTACATATCCTTTTCAAACAGACATGGCTAATGACATGTCATTAATGGATTATCAAACTATTAGAGAAAGATATTTACGTGCAAACATGGACGATGTTATTAAAAATTTAATTACACTGTGCCATATAGAATCAAGAGCTTATGAACTGCCTGTACGTAGTGCTAAAGGAATACTTACAAAAATATTTGGAGATACCCACGGCTATGGAGATTTCTATCAACGCTTTGTAGCATTAAAAGATTTTAAAATTATTTTAAAAGATCACACTAGTTTTATAGCTATGCTTAGAACTATTTTAACAACGCCTCAACAAAAGGTATTGTTTATGGATGATGCTGCACATGCGGCTAAGCAAAAAACTGAACGCATTATACACCTAAAGAAACAATTAATACAAGCAAACCAAAAAATAATATCTGGTACTAGTGAAGTAACTAACATTACTAGATTGTTAAAAGAGTTAGGAGAATCTGTATGAACATACAAGTAGCACTACCACACATGGTAACTTGTGTATACAACTGTAAGTTCTGTTGCAATACAATGCACACCCAGTTCAAAGGACATAGACTACCTGCTGTACTGTATGCTACTAAACTTGCAGAGTTTTTAAAGAAACAACCTCGACCTCTTACTATCGTATTAACAGGAGAGAACGAACCATTACAATCATTAGAATATGTCCTTGCTGTTCTTACATTTGTACCTGATGATGTTACAGTTGAGCTAACATTAAAAGGATATAAATTAAAACAATTTCTTAAAGATTTTAAAACAAGTAAACGTGTTGACTTAATCAACTTCAGTGTATCATCAACAGGTAAGACATCATACTCTGAAATGTATGATAAACAATTAGCCTTAGCACAGCTATGTAAACAACAAGGCATTACTACTCGCTTTACATTTCTAATGACTAAACTATTATCACCTCATATGGTACGTCATGCAACACGTAGTAAATGGATAGATCAAATCACATTAAAAAAATTACAAGGCAGTACACCATACATTAAAAAGAATGCTAATGAATATACTGCTTCAGTAATTACAGAAGATGCAACTAATATCATGCCTGGTAAACGTTTCACTACATTACAGTATAATAATCAAGAGATATGGATAGACAGAGACTGTCAAGACGGTGACTATCTTATCTTTAGACCTGATGGAAATGTATACATTACATGGACATCAAAGGTACCATTTGAGTTTTTATAGATTCAACGAGCCTAGTCCAGAAGCGTATATAATACGCTGTTATAATCAAGAACCATGTGCTATACATGTACATGGTATATCAGGCGATATTGATAAATGGACAGGACCTACATATAAAACAGAAGCTAATGCATATATTAATGCGTACATATGGTTACGCAAAAAACAAGCTGATGAATTGCACGCTCTTGAACTTGTCATGGCACGTAAAGGCATCGAAGGATATCCTAGTAATAATAACTTATTTCTAAAACGTCATCCTGAATTACGATCAAAACAACATCAAGAATTGTATAAAGAAATCCAACTTGGATTAAAGGAGAGACGTAAATGAACGATCATGAATTAATCCATGAAGCCATGCGTCTAGCAGATAGACATAACTACATAGATGTAAGAGATATCTCAGCTAAGATAGCAGCTAACATAATGCACGGGTATTCTAACCATGCATATATCATGAGACAAGTAACTAATCTGCGTACATTAGCAGATGACTTGCTAAAATTTAAGAAGAAGGTGAAGTAACAATGAAAAAATTATTATTATTATTAATTGTACTATCGTTTACATTAGTGGGATGTGATGCTGCTGATACAGCAACACACAACCTAAAGGACCAAGCAGATAACTTCGGTTTACTCCGAAGAATCATAGTCTTTCACGGTGTAACAGGTGAAGTAACTATGGAAATTGAAGGATACTGTAGCATAACTGATCAAACTACTCAACTTGAAGTAGTATGTGAAGTAGGTAGAGATAAGTATTATATAAATTATGTACGCTTAGGTGATAATACTGAATACTTAGTAGAACAATTAGAACCTATTACTGTTAGCACTTACCATTATGTACGTAGGATCCGGCCACAGACAGCGATACCTGATATCGTTATAGACATAGAATAATGTATGAAGTAATTATTATTAAAGCACCTCGTACTGTACTCATATGTAACAAGGAACATCTATCACGTGTCCTTGAATTACTTAAACCTAATGCTCATGCTATGGTAGAGCGTATTGAAATGTGTGAAAATGTATACGACTGTAGACAAGTCACACCAACAGTGATATAATTAAATTAGTAATACATCCTTTAGATGTTTACGCAACTGAACCCCCGTTAAGAGCGGCAGTATAGGGAGGAGACAATACTTACATTGTGCCCGACATTCCAATCTACGAGCATTGATTGGGTGTCACTGTATGTGTTCGGACATTGATTAAAAAATTGCGCAGATGTCTGAGCATGTACAGTGACATGAACCTAAGAACCCATGTCGCACTTATCCCTTACATAGCATGGTGGATAGAATTGTGTAACGATAAAACGATACGCTATAGACCTATTCACACATCCCCTTCCTTAGGGTCATCGAGAGGTGGCCCTTCCTACTAACACACAGATGTATAAGACAGCAGAGCCGGCAGCTCAAGCCGCAGGATTACCGCACCACAGCAGAGTGGATTCCATTCCTATGATAGAGCAGCATCTGTTTATTATAACCATCATGGTGGTATCGGATGTAGTTCCGATAAAGGTATATAACATGTGGTTATATACCTTCCACCATTAATATATGCCCACACATGTGGGTTATTTTTATATACTAAGGAGGTATGATGAAACATAAATGTATCACTTCACCGAAGATTCAATTAGTATGGACGTGTGCTTACCGCTCATGTGCTGAAATAATTACGCACCAATTAACAGAGAAAGCAGAGATTGGTTATGATGTGCTCATGTTGTGTGAACAACACTTTAATACATGGAAAAAAGCGCATCCCAAAATAAAATTAGAGGAGGAAACAGATGTTAAATCAAGTAGTATTAGTAGGTCGTCTAGTCTATGACCCTGTAATTAAAACACTAGATGACGGTAGAAAAGTTATGAAGATCACCCTTGCAATTAAGCGAGGTTATAAGAACGCAGAAACAAATGAGTATGATACAGACTTTATAGTTTGTACACTATGGGAAGGCATTGCAGAAAGTACAGTTGAATACTGTAAAAAGGGTGCAACAATAGGTGTTAAAGCACGCCTTGCTCAAAGATATTTTAAGTATGGAGATAACAAAACATTCAGCTATCCTGAAATCGTTGCTGAAAAAATTACATTCATCAACACTAAGAATAATTATGACGATTGATGAGGTAATTACACGCCTTCAACAAGTACCTAAAGATACCCCTATCTATACCATAGGCACTCTCTTCTTTGTAACAGGTACAGATCGTGACTATGTAACTACTGCAAAATCTATACCTGATTTTTTAAAAACTCATCACATTAAAACACTTGACAATTATGCCAAGGTGTTGAAATGAAACGTAAACATTGGCAAGGATATGGTACTGTCCAAGCTAAAGTAATACTGCGTACCTCTAGGAAACTAATGATTAGTGTACTAGGTTCACATGAATGCGGATTAACATTCCATAATCCTGATAACTATAGACTAGCCCAATGGCTAGGTACTAAAGGACTTGGTAGATTTAAAGCTTCAGATGTTGCAGCATATACAGTAGAAGAAATGTCTACTGATGAAGTAATGTACACCATTATACTAAAACAAAGGGCTACCGTACCATGGTAGCCTTAATAACTTAAGGAGAATAAACTATGACACAAGCAGAAATACTTACAAGAATGCGCGATGATTTAAATAACGGTATCATGAAAGTAGTAGCATCCGATGGCTATAGATACTACACTGATGTATTAACAGAAGAAATGAATATCCCTTTAACAACTACTGCAGAAACAGCGAAGCTATACAAAAAATTAGTTATCGATGCAGCTATTGCAGTGAATACTCCATCAGCACAAACAGGAAATCCTTTCCTTAGACTGCCTCGTGTATCTATGTATATAGGACAGCCTGATACAGGTAAAACATACAAAGCTATTAAGGTAGCTGAATCATGTGGTCTTGATCCATTAATTAAAATGTGTAGAGACTCATTAAACTTAGAGACTTTGCTTGAGGACTTCACATTAAAAGATGGTAAGCCTATCTTTGAAGAATCATTAGCACTTAAAATGTTATCCGGTACTGACAATGGAGTCATCATTCTTGATGAGTTCAATACATTACTAACAGGTGTAATGAAAACATTACAACCTATCTTTGATGACACATCAACAACGTTTGAATACAGAGGTAAAGTATATAATAAGAATCTTAACTGTAAATTCATAGTAACATTGAACGATAAAGATAAAGGTATCAGTGTAGTACCTGATGCCATACTATCACGTTCAAAATTAGAATGGTTCGAACCTGTACCTGTACCTATCTTAGCACAGTGGACAAAGGTTCCACTTAAATGGATACAAACTATATACAATGTCTATAAAATAGCAGGCTTACTAGGTGTATTCGGTACTCGTCAGATAAAGATGTTAAGACAACTACCTGATGTTGCCTCTATTAAGAACCACCTATATGGTTTATGCATGATGAAGAACATCGATGCTAAAATCATAGATCAATTACAGACAACTAATATGTTGAATCAATTATGATAGACTTAGTTACAGTTAAATTAGTACGAGAAAAAAGTATACCTTATCAATGTAACTCTCCTGAAAAAACATATGAACTACTACAAAAATTAATAGGAGACAAACCTCAAGAACATTTTATAACTTTATGTATAGATGCTAAAGGTGTTGTAAATAATGCAAGTATTATACATATAGGTGCCATTAATAAAAGTGTAATAAGTCCAAGAGCTATCTTTCGTACGGCTATATTAAGTAACGCAGTAGCAATTATTATAGGACATAATCATCCTAGTGGTAACCCAACACCTAGTCCAGAAGATAAACTTACAACAAAAGAATTAATAAAAGCAGGAACAATTTTAGATATTAAAATTCTTGATCATATTATTATAGGTAATAATATATACTATTCATTTAGAGAGAGAGGTCAAATGTAACATGGCTAATGCAGCAGGAAAATTAAATATACCTGACCCTAAACCTAAACAACATAAGGACCCTAGTAAAGCAGCATTCATTAGCATCCTAGAATTTATTACCAATACATTCTATCGTACTAATGAGAACGAAGAGATCACAGTACAGATGGGTAAAACAGGTGTAAATTATTATGATACAAAACGTATCATGTTAGATGAAAGTATCATTGATGCTTATGGTAAGCTCAACATACCTAGATTCATAGTATATTATCATGAACTAGGACACCACTTATATTCTCAAGGTTCTTTTGAACTGCTTAAGAAGTGGTCCAAGCTTAATAAAGGTGGACCTATTGAATATCATAAGAGGTACCATCATCTAACTAATTGGATCGAAGATTATTATATTGAGAAAAAATTACTTAGTGAACATACATACTTAACAGATGTACTTAACTGTCTTAAGTTAGTACCCCCTGAGTATGATATCAATGCATTAGAATATGCATTCAATTTTTATTATATACATCAAGCACCAACACCAGCGTTACATTACGCAGACCAAGTAACTTTTATTTCTTATCTTAAAAACTTAGATAAATTACGTTCACGTAATAATACTAAGTTCGGACGAGGAATTCTTTCAACGTTAAGTGTAAAGAGATCTACTGAAACAACATTCGTTGTACTCTTAATAGAGTTCTATGAATGGTGTGTCCTTAAAAAAATACTACCTAAAGATAATCCTATGCCGCCTCTATCTAATCCTAACAATCATATACAACCGAAAGGTAAGAATGGCACAGGTAAAGGTAAAGGTAAAGATAAAGGTACATCATCCCCTCATTCAGGTCAAGTGGGAAAGAATGTTACATACGTAGAACAGTTTCATGTTGGTAAAGCTACTACTCTATTTAAAGATGAAGTAGCAGGAGAAAACAAGATGATACATAAAGAACTATTAGATATGTCGCAACGTTTACAGGCTGACACATCCACATTAGATGGCTTGTTTAGTACTAAACATAAAGACAGTGCTATCATCCAACCAAAAATTATATTACCTAACTTCTTCAATCCTAAAAGATTAATAGATCAAGTACTCTTTAGACAAAAGCAACATACCTATATGAATGCTGCAATCTTTAGAGATATAAGTGGTAGTACTAGTGGAGATATTCATACACTAATGGAACATGTAACAGCACGCTTACATGCAGAGATACCTGTAGATATAACGTACTACTTGTACTCATCAGGTAAAATAAGTGTTGTTGAAGTACCTTATATACCCTGGCTTAAGAGACGCGATAAGCCTACGTTATATATTAATAATCCTTTAGTGCAACAGCTTACTGGAGGAACTAACAGTGATGCAATCGCTGATGTAATAACACAACAACTATCAGATAAATGGTTAAACATAATCATAACTGATGGTGATCTTAATAGTCTTATGAATAGAGATAACATTCATGAACTGTTAAAGAATGTATTCGTAGTAGCTGTTGATGCTACTGTCGAACCTGGTCTATTAGGTGTACCTGTTAATAGTATAGTTGATATAGAAAATATAACTCCTGTATTATCTACGATAAACTTAGACAGAACATAAGAAATGAGGTATAATATTTATGAAATATGTACTCGTAAAATCTAGACATAAGCACACACAATTAAATGGAACTGTACCCATATTTAAACAGGTAACTAACCATCAAATTTTTGATTTTGATTACCATAAAAAAATTATACATAATGTTTTAGAGCAGCATACAGGAGAACTCTTACTGTATGTAACAGGGTTAACACCTTTACTTATTTCAGTGATTAACTACTGCAGGTTATTTAAAATACCTGTAGTTTTATTCCACTTTAATAGTTCAACTCAACGTTATATACCACAGAGTATCATATGATAATCTATCAATTAGTATTTGGTATAGATTCAGGCCAAGTTAACTGTGTGTTTCACCCTGATACCAGGGCATCAGCAGGTATCAGTAACATAGGACAATTTAACTGCTTCACATGTGGAGCTAAGGCACACAGTCCTGTAAGTTTTGCGTCTCGATACTTTGGTATCGGATCAGAGCGTGCCAAAAGAATTAGTAATTCATTGGACCGTATACAAAAATATAAATATAAACAAAACCCTATTGAACCTGACCAACGTGCATACCTACAAGCCTGTGGTATAAGCGATACTGTAATAGATAAATTCTTTTTCAGTTCGTCAGTACACAAACTAATATTTAATCATACTTGGAATGGTATGTCTATAGGTTATACATGGTTCAATGATCCTATCTTAAAAAGCCACAACGCAGGTGCGCCAAAGTATAAGTACGACAGGAATAATATAGGAGGTATGGTTACACCCTATGATTCAGCTGAACGATACAATACTTTAGTTGTGTGTGAAGGTGAGAAGGATATGTTAACAGCGCTATCAATGGGAGTTGTTAATGCAGTAGCAAAAGTAGGTGGAGCAAAATCCTACATTATGGGTGGGCGTAACTTTGAAAACAAAAACATTATCATAGCTTATGACTGTGATAAGTATGGTAGATTAGGAGCAGAGCAAGATGCTACGCTATTAACAAACCGCTTCAACTGTAAAGTAAAAGTAATAAACTTAGGCTTACAAGATAAGGAAGACTTGAATGATTACTTCATCAAGTATGGGCACACGGTCCAAGAATTTAATACCCTTATTAAAGCAACACCTATATTTGTACCAGTACCAGTGGTACCTCATGAAAAACTTCTAACGTATGTTAATGGTCTATCTGCGGATGACATAGACACACTAGAAAATATACTAAAAGAAAAGAAGGAGAAAGACAATGTCAAAAATTAGTTTACAAGACATCTTAGTAGAAGATGCAAAGAATGCTAAGTCATCAGACTTCATTCAAGATACATTAGCACCAGGTAAATACCAGATACAAGTCTTAGAATTTGTAGAGGAAGATACGTATCAATATATTTCAACAATAGTTAATAAGAAAAAGTATAACTTCTTCTATAACTATTATCTAAAAGATTCAACAGATCTTAATGCGGATACTATTAATTTTATTAAAGCGTTAGCTACTGTTGCAGTAACCGCTAAGACTACTCTATTAGAGATTGCTAATTCAGCTATCGGTTCTACCTATGAAGTTGAAATTTATAACTACGTATCTAAGAGTGGTAAAAATAAAGGAAAGACTATGCATAACATTAATTACAGAGCATTACCTATACGTACAACAACTCAAGTTAATATTGATGTAGTGGAGGACGACCTACCTTTCTAAAAATATAAACCTTGGGGTGTATAGGTTAACCCCAAATAATTTTAAGGAGGTATCATGGATTACGGTGACGAAATTAAATTAGAAATGAAAATAAATAATACAGTATACGCATATGAATATGAACAAGCAGTGCAAGAAAATAAATGGATAGATGTTGATGGACGTCATCTTGATATATCTGGAATGGGAATGCAGCACATAGCTAATTGTATTAAGCTGTGTAGAACCAAACCAAATTGGCGTCCAGACATGTTAAGACTACTATTAATAGAATATAATAAAAGGAGGATACCAAACAAATGAAACACGGTTATCTATTATACACAGGGTATGGTAAGACTAAGTTAGTACTAGATAAAATTTTAGCTGTACCCCACAAACCAAGAACATTATTAATATCTACAAAAAATGTTGTTGAGTCTTCTTGGATTGAACAGATTAATGAATGGTATCCAGGACAAATCAGTTATGATTATATAACAGGGTCTATCAAAGAAAAAGATAGACTGAATATTATCAACAAACTTACTGATATCCTAGCGATGAATACATCTATGTTAAATTGGTACATATCACATACGTGTACCATTAAACGTAAAGCAAAACTTAAGAATGGAGAGATTAAAATATACTATAATGATCACGAAATCTTAAGTCGTTTTGATTTACTCATTATAGATGAATCAAGCCTGTTTAAAAATTCACAATCAGAACGGTTTAAACTAATTAAGAAGTGGGCACATAAGATAAAGCATGTCATCATCCTTAGTGCTACACCTACACCTAAAAACATAGAAGATCTATGGGCACAGATATATCTATTAGATGGTGGCCAACGATTAGGTAAAAATATTACAGCATTTAGAAATAAATGGGGCATACCTGTACCATTACCTAATGGGCATAACAAGTATCAATACTCACAAGAAGCTATTGATGAGATACTTAATCTAGTACGTGATATCACTACCAGTATACCTAAACCTGATAAGCCTTTGTTCCCTGAACCTATACTAACTAAAGGTATGATTACACCTGATGCTAGTACAGCTGCATTGCTTAAAGAATTCAAGCGTGATTATATTACACGATTAGATTCTACTAAAATGTTAGTAGCGTTCAGTGTTAATCAACTCATAACTAAAGTAAATCAAATAGCAAGTGGTGATGTGTATTATAAGAAGAATGTATTCCCACTTAACGATCTTAAAATGAAAGTATTAAAGAAACGTTTATCATTACAAACAACACCGGTAATGATTATGTATACATATAAGTTTGACAAAGTTAAACTATTAGAACTACCAGGTGCAAGGTTACTATCCAAGCCACAAGACTTTAAAGATTGGAACAACAACCTAATACCTATAGGTATACTGTCACCCTTTAGTGCAGCACATGGACTTAACTTACAACACAGTGACTGTCGTGAAATGATATGGTTCTCTCCTATATGGGACACAGAGAAATGGATACAGACAAACGCACGTGTGTGTAGACGTGGTCAAAAATATATTATAAATATTCTTGTATTAATTATGCGAGGTAGCTATGATGACTACGCATTTAATCTATGTATAGATAAATTTAAAATACAGTATAATAATTTAGAATTTCTAAGATAGGAGATAGACGATGCTTAAGTATTTAATATTTGATACAGAAACAACAGGCTTACATATAATATCTGATCGTCCATTCCTATTTCAGTATGGATTGGTTGATGAAAATTTAAACTTAGTATTAACAAAAGTGTTCCGCCCTAATAATGTTGCTGACTTAGCAACATTTATAACATATTTAGATTCAGTTGAAGTGTTAGTAGGAGCTAATATTAAATTCGATGTTAATCAAACTATTAACATAGGTGTACCTGCAAATGTCTTTAAAGATAAACATTACATAGACACTGCTGTCCTTGCACGTTTAGTAATATCTCATGATACACAAAAGGACAAGACTTTTTCAGTAGCCTTAAAGAAATTAGCTCAGCGATACCTTAACATAGACGCCGCTGATGAAGAGCGTAAGCTTAAAGCAGAGCTTAGTAAGTTAACGATGGCACACAAAGCATTAATGAAAGAGCACTATATAAACCAAGGTGTATGGGACACTACATTGAAAGCCCGTGAGCAAACACAAATCATCAATGAGGTATATAATAAATGGAATAAAGTATTCCATAAATACCCACGATTGAAACAACCTCGTAAGACTTTCCTTGCACATAACCGTACACCTAATTATTCTGATGTGGCTAACATTGAGACTTATGGTAGAAAAGATATAACATTAACACATGGTTTACTTAAATTATTTTATCCTGATGTAATTAGGTTACAACAAATTCCTGCGTTTATAAGAACAAGTGCAGCTACATATCCTTTAATAGATATGGAACGTGCTGGTTTAACAGTAGATGTACAACGTCTCTTACAAGACAGAGCTATGATAGTTAAAGAACAAGCAGTAACACATATCATAGATCCTCGTACTAACACAAGGTTAAACATTGGTCAACACGCTAAACTTAGAGCACTCTATGAGTATGAATCAGGTATGCTTCTTACAAGTGCTGATAAAGAAACGCGTGCACGCATAGAAGCTAAGTCACCTGCAGCTAAAGCAGCTAATTATTTAGCTAAGATGGATAAGTATTTATCTACATATATTACAGGGATTCTTAATAAACTAACTAAGGTAGGAACAGAGTATAATGTATACACTCAATACAATCTAGCCGGTACGATAACGGGTAGACTATCATCAGACTTCCAACAATTTCCAAGAGACCCATTGGTATTAAAAAACGGGTATGAAGTTAACATACGCTCATGGTTTATAGTTCCTAAAAAATATAAGTATATGTTTTACTTTGACTATAGTCAGATGGAACTACGGCTTCAATGTGAATGGACTAACATAGTAAACGGACAGCCTGATGAAAATATGGCACGTGCTTTTTATCCTTATCATTGTTATCGTATGGATAAAGGACAGTTAATACCTTATAAAGGAGGTGTTAAGTGGGAGCAATATACATGGTATCTTAATGAATGTGTTAATACATTGTGGAAACCTGTAGATTTACATGCCCTTACTACGAAAAATGCTTTTCCTGGTATAGATGAAACGCATCCTGATTGGAAACATTACAGAGGGTTGGGTAAACGTACTAACTTTGCAGTAAACTATGGAGCATCAGCACCTAGAATAGCTCAAGCATTGCATGTAGATTTACCTACAGCTAGAGCTTTAGTTAAAGGATATAGAGATGCATTTCAAGGTGTAGTTAAATTTGGTAAGTGGTTACAAAACAGATGCTATGTTACTACTAGTATACCTAACTTATTATTTAGACGTTACTACTCACGTAACAAACATCTTATGCAGAACTGGTTAGTTCAAGGTAGTGGAGCAGACATACTGTTAGAAAAAATTAAAGAAGTGTGGGACTACATACAAGACAAACCTCATTGGAAATTATTCTTATCCGTCCATGATGAGTTAGGTTTATATTGTAAAGACATACCTCAAGCACAGCTTAAGAAAGAAGTAGAAGAACTTAAACAAGTTATGATGTATCGTCTATCAGCTGTAGATATTACAGTAGACGTAGAGTATACAACAACTAAATGGTCTGAGAAAAAGGAGTGGAAATAATGTATATAAAAGATCTTACTAAAGATACAAAGTTATTAAAGAAACAAGGTGATGGATTCTTAGTTGATGTATTAATTAAGGACGGTATAAAAACTATACGTACTACTACTGATCCTTTTCTTGCTAAACAATATACTGTAAAAGAAATGTTTGAAGAAGTATATCATAACATGAGTGCTAATGACATTAAAGATGTTCGTACTGCACATGCTAAAGGTAATGATAGTTATCGTACTGTACTTGCTTATCGTTGTGATAACTACTATGCCCTTAAAACGTCAAATATAAGTTATGGGTATAATAAAGATATGGAAGCAGAGAAAAAATTATTAATAGAATTAGATTTATCTTATATGATTGAACAAGAAGAGACTGTAATAGAATCTATTGATATCTTAGGAGGCGGCGATGAGTAAAATAATATTTAATGTAGCGCGTCATGAGTACCAGGTTAATGGTGTAATATATATGAGTACAACACAGCTTATGAAAAAGTATGGGTTGTCTGTAGACTATGGTACGATACCTGCAGCTGTATTAGCTAAGGCAGCGAAGAAAGGTAATGCAATACACAAAGCATTAGAAGAACATATCAAAGGAGATAAAACTATGATTGGTTTATTCGATGAGGTTAAACTCTTTGATAGCTTTATTAAAGCTCGTGGTGTAGACTCTACATGTTTAGTGCCTGAAGAAATAATAGCAGATAATACTTATCAAGTAGCAGGTACTGTAGATTTACAATACATAGATGGACAAGATGATGTACTTGCAGATTTTAAAACTACTTCCTCATTGCATATGGATGCAGTAGCGTGGCAGTTAAGCATATACAACTATATTAAATGTAAAGGAGATCTACTTGCATATTATTTTAAAAAATTAAAAGTCTTTCATTTTAATGGTGTACGTATGTATGTTAAAGATGTATACACCGTAGACTATGATGCAGTGGTAGCGTTATTAGAAACACATAAGCGTAGAGATAAAACCTATACTTATATTAAACCTAATAAAGTAATCTTACCTACAGAAGAGGTATACCTTAATCAAATTATGACAGAGATAAAGTTACATGAGGATGCTGTAATTAAACTTAAAGCAGAATCACTTATAATTTTAGAAAAAGTTAAAAAGAATTTTATTAAACAAAAAGATTATGCATTTACTAACGGTGTAATAAACATTAAGTATACTGGTGCAATACATAGACGTAGTCTTAATCAAAGCAAAGCTAAGAAATTCATTACAGATAATGGGGGCATATTAGAAACATTTATGAACGAAACAATTAGTGCAGATAAAGCAACAGCTAAGCTGTGTAAACAAACAAGTCAAGATGGTGATCAAGATGCTATGCCCTGATGATATGATAACACAAGATGTTATGTTAGACGCAATAGAAAAAATGAAAAAACAATTAAGGAGATAACTATGGACAACCCTAAAGGCTATATGAATGCAGTACATGTATTCGGACGCAGCATGATGGGAAGACTTGGACAGACGCGTCACTTGCAATGGCAGTGGCGCAACAAGTCTAAACCCTTACAAACAATATCACTTACAAAGAAACAGTATGATGATATTAAAAAATTATTAGGTCCTATAGATAGTAAAGCGGTAAATACTTTAACAGAGTACAGTAATAGTATCCGTATATACCATACACATACTGCTAAATATTATATGAGAGTAAAAAGATACATAAAGAAAGAAGGTTTAATATGAAAGAAATGTTTATCACTAAAAAATTTAGAGATAAAAGTTTAAGCCTTATTAATGCTATTAATAATATTATTGTAGAATATCAAAATCAAGGGTACGAGTTAACACTACGACAAATATATTATCAATTAGTTGCTAGAGGAAGTATACCTAATACAGAACGTAGTTATAAGAACATAGGTTCATTGGTTAATAGTGGCAGGCTCGCAGGTATGATAGATTGGGATGCTGTAGTTGATAGGACTAGACATATTAGAAAAAATCAGCATTGGAATACTCCGGAACAAATTGTAAAAGCTGCTCTTAATTCTTATAAAATTGATATGCGAGAAAATCAACCCATATATATAGAAGTATGGGTAGAAAAAGATGCATTGATATCCATTGTTGAGGGTGTCGCTAATGAACATGATGTTACATGTTTTAGTTGTAGAGGATACGTATCTCAAAGTGAGATGTATCAGGCAGCGCAGCGTTTTATTGATCAAGGCCATTTAATTGATAGGTATATTTTACATCTTGGAGATCACGATCCATCAGGTATGGATATGACAAGAGATATTCAAGACCGCTTAGAAATGTTTGGTGCAGATGTAATTGTAAAACGCTTAGCTTTAAATTGGGAACAGATAGAGTTGTACAATCCTCCTACCAACCCTGCTAAGTTAAGTGATAGTAGAGCTGAAGGATATATTAATTTATATGGGTCTTACTCCTGGGAATTGGATGCTTTAGAACCTAAAGTAATAGAAGTTTTAATTCAAGATGCAATAGAAGAATTAACAGATGAAGATTTACTTATAGATAAACAGAAGGATTTAAAAGCGGACCAAAATAAATTAAAACGAATGCTTAAATTAAACTAAGAAGTATAAAGAAAGAAGGTCTAATATGAAAGACGAAGTAGTAACGTTATTTAAAGAAGCGGGTATGCCTATACCAGATGCATACTTCGATGTAACAGAGGATGGTACTGAGATAGTAATCATCCAGAAAGAGGAGGAAGTAAATGGAAAAACTTAACTTTACACCTATTGTACAGTACAAGAAACCGATGAAGAGTTTATTGTTCGGACCCCAACATGCAGGTAAGACTTGGAATAGCTTAGATTTAGCGGCAGGTATTGTTATGGAAGAACGTGGATACAAAGATATTAAAAAAGTATGGAAACATATAGCTGTATTAGACACAGAGAACAGACGTGCTATTTTAGTACTGCGTAAGAAAGGTGCCATGGATGTTAACTATCAAGAAATTAAACCACCGTTTAATAGTAATAAAGTTGTTGAACTTCAGCAACAGTTAGATCTTTTAGATAACATTGATGTTATTATACATGATTCATTGACACACTACTGGGCTAAAAAGGGTGGAGTGTTAGATGAGAAGGCACAAAAAGATAAACAAGGTGGTAACTCATACACTAACTGGCAAGAGTATAGTGCTAAGTTTAATGATATGATTGATACTTTATTACAATCTCCTAAACATATTATTATTACTGCCCGTTCAAAGAATGATGTAGTAATGGAAGAGAATCATAAGGGTAAGATGGCGCCTGTAACATATGGATTAAAGCCTATGTTGCGTGACGATATTGAATATGATTTTGATATGGTATTTAATGTGGATAAAGATACACATAGTCTTATCGTAGATAAAGGTGTGCCTGATATAATGCCTATCTATTCTAATGTAACTGTAGATACTGGTAGAGAACTATATCAACTGTTTAATGCAGGTACTGTAATCCAATCACGTACAATGGATCACATTAAAGAAAGTATTAAATCTTTAACACGCGCAAATAATATGGTAACCTTTGTAATGCAGAAACTACAAGGTAAAAAATTAGATGAATTAGATATTGATGAATTAATTACCATAGAAAAAATATTGATTGATGAAGTAAAGAAACAACAACTTAAATAACTTGGAGGTATTGTACATGTTACTACATGTATTATTAAAAGTATTAGATTTAACATCTATATATACATTTAAACTAGATAATAAAGAATATTCTCTTAGGTATCTTCGAGATAATTATGACACAATAGATATTGTACGGGCTAGAATTACTGTTGAACATAGAACGTTATTCAAAGAAGACATTAGTATTTTATTAGATGTTGATAACTTAGAACACCTGGATAAATATACTGATGCTGAAATTATAATCCCTGAAGCATCTATCTATGCTCATATGGTACTAAATATATTCACAGATATAAAGTATATACCCACAGTTTAAACCATATGCCATGTGTTTCTACGATTCAGGGTATATATAAATAACCCCTTACTCTTATGAGTAGGGGGTTTATTTTTTTTTATCTCATTGCTTGTGACTGACGATGACGTACGTACTGTTTCCATTGTATGTCTTTAACTAATCCTATTGGATCTACCTTAGGTTGTCGCATACGTCCGTACTTATTAAACCAGTTCTTATATATATTTTCATATCGTTTGTATCTACCGTTATTGTTTCTATACTTATAAGGAGTGTATTTATTGTTTCCTTCACTGTAATTATATAAGAAGTTAAACGTATTTCCTAGTGTACGTTCTCTCTGTTGTACAGGTTTACGTACCCCAGGAGTAGGTGGTGTTACATTACGAGGCCCTAGTGTATTAGCTGACCTTGTAAGTACGCCTACTGTAGCTAAATTCTTCATAGCTTCTCCTACATCTTTAGTTGTTGCTAATGTGTGCAGAGATCTAAGTATTGGATTACGTCTTTGTTCTATAGTAGCTGCAGTGTTATTGAGAATGTTCTGTACATCGTATAGTCCAAATCCTAAACGAAGTCCTACGCCTCCTCCTACAGGTAGCCAACCATTCATAATTTGAAACTGTTCATACTGATCATATTGTCCATCTTCATCTGCATATTGTCCATATACGCCATCAACTATATCACTGATTAATCTATTGTATGATGGATCAAGCATTCTATCTAACCAGTTATCAACTGTACGTATTGGGAAAGATAGGTATGGTATATCTGCAAGTAGCTGTGTTTCTACAGGTGTACGTTGTCCATAATTAAACCAACGTTTTAAAGATCTGTTAACTGTTTCATTAAAAGAGTATCCATATAGGTATCTATCAAATAGAAACCCACCTATACGTGCAGTATTTTCAATGGTCTCATTCATGTTCGCGTATAATTTATAAGGTTGGAATGCAAGTTCAGCTAATTTATTTTCAAAAGTACGTGAAGCATCGTTAACTTCTTTTGAAACTTCTTCATATGTTTTATCTGTTGTATTGTTGAAGTTGTCTGATACACGTTTCTCTACAATACGTCTTAAGTATGTGTAGTGTTCTTGTTTGTATGTATCTATCTGTGCATTTGTTTGCATGAATGCAGAAATTTCAAATAGAATATGTTCTACATCATTGTATATTGGTTTATCTTTTTTACCTTTGTCTTTGTTATATTTTTCCATCCATTTTTTTATACGTTTACGGGGTTTGTTTGGTGTGCTAGGGTCGAACATTAAGGAATCATGTAGTGTTAAGTATTCTGCAAAGTTAATGTTAAGTATAAATGCAGCACTGTCTTTAATATCTTTACGTCCATCTAATACTTGTAGTTTTTCTTTAGCTTTAAACCTAAATGTAGGGTCTTCTATTTTCTCAATTTCTTTTAAGTTTTTAAATCCAACAATATCTTTAACTACAAAATTCATAAGAGTGTCTAAACTTTTTAATACTTTAGTAGCTCTGTCAGACCTGTGCTTAATACGCGATTTAACATTGTTGAGTTTTTTAACACCTTCAGTGTAGCTGTATATTCTATTGCGAATATCTACTAAATTTTTAACTAATGTAATAGCATCATTGTGGGTAATACTACCGTGGTTGTTTTTAATACGAGTAAATACTTGTTGCATTTCTTCAAATTTACTTTTGATATCTATCTGTACTGTTAATCTTTCTTCATATACATCTTGGTAAAGTTTATATAGTTGTCCAGTAAGCCCTGTAATTCTAAGTATTTCTGGAGCTTTTGTTATGGTACCGTATAATCCTTCTTGGGTGTATAGTTCACTGTATATTTGTGTCCATGTATCCATGTAGTTACGGAACAGAAAGCCTAGTGATAGTCTCATCATAAGTTTTTGAGAATACTGTAACGAAGATACTAAATCAGGTATCATACCTTTACCTTCTAATCTTGCAGGTTTGTATGCAATATCATATGAACTCATAAAATCATCTAAGGTTACAAATCCTATACTTAATTCTTCTGTTGTATTATTATTCTTCATATGATCTTCCATCATCTTTAATACTCTAGCAAAATCTTCAGGAGTTTTAATATTAATTTCTTTTAATGTAGGTGACACATCATCTTTAAAATCTATACCGTTAAGGTCTACTGTTTTATAACGCTTACCGTTAATTTTAATACCGTCTTCTTTAGTTATACCTTTGTTTAAATCTTTCACATACTTTATAATGTCTTCAAACGAATCGAAGCGAGTAGTTTTTCTATGTTTATATATATTCCAAGGCATCATCTTAGCCCAGTTAGATTTGTTATCATACTCTGTAATGTTTTTCCTTAGTTGATCTCCAAGATTTCTTACTAAAGTTTCATTATCATAGGCATCCATTACCACTGTTAACCTTAAGAACTTTCGGTTTCCTCTGTAGTAATCGAATAATTTATCCCAGTCATAGGTGTCGTCATCGTTTTTAAACAATGAAGCCATTGTTAAGAATGGTGTTTGATACTTTTGCATGTTCATTAAGTTTGTATCTTTAATTTTTTGTACATCTTTACTGGTAAACTCTGGGTCATCTCCTATATATTTAGGTGCGTTTTCATAAAGATCGAATATAGTTCTACCTTTAGGGTCGTGTAGTAGGAACGTACCTTTACTGAAACTTTTACTGAATGCTGCTTTAGCTGTAATCTCTTTCATCTTTTTAATCTTACTTCTAACTTCTTTTTCTTTAGCGTTAAGGTCAGCTATGTGTTTAGTAACGTCTTTATTTTTATCAATGTAAGCTATAGCTTTGTCTTTATGTGTAACGTCATCTTTGATGTGTATTATTTTACCACGTATGTTAAGTAATTCTGCTGATAATTCTTTTAACTCTTGCTCATTTTGTTTATACATAGTATATGCTGTCGTTATTTCTCTTATTGAATTTCCTACATTATGATAACTAAATTTATTACGGTTAGCTATTTTAATTTTGATATCGTTAGATGATAACTTTTTAATTCCGTCATCATATTGCTCTGCTTTGTCACCATGTATAGAGCGTAGTGTGCTGAACTCTGTCTTAACATTCTCAAGCAAGTCATCTAATGTCTCTTGGTTACGTATACTTTTAATACCTTTTTCTTCTAGGTATGTAGTAAATAATTTCTGTTCTAATGGTGTACTTTCGTTATACATTTTAGTATAGTTAGCTACGTTATTACGGGCATCACTACCTGTGCTTAGGTTGGATAACATTTCTTGTGAGTAATGTGCAGGTACTTTTATACTGTTATTACTTACTGTATTAGTTTTTCTAGTTACATTACCTTCAAGATCCATAGTTAAATATTCGTAGTCTACATCTTTATTGTTTAATAGAAAATCTTTAGCTGCTTGGTGTTCATCCCCAAGTAATGCATCTAATCTAGTACGTTCATGTTTGCTTTTAAGCGTAATTAACTGTGCAAATAATCCATATCCTTTAGCTATAAATGGAATCTTATCTTTAGATAATGCAGCATGGTTTGTTAAATGGTACGTATCGTTAACACTACGGTATAGACTATATGATGTAGTAAGTACTCTAAGTACTCTATATGCAGGTATGTTATATGTTAACAACGTCTGCATGTATTCATTAACTGTCTTAACTGTACCTCTTACCTTAATTTTTTTGTCCAAGATTTGTTTGATAGGTAGCTCAGCATTGAATGCTTTAGTAATTGCTTCAAGTACATCGGATACTTCATAATATATACTGTCAGCAAAATGGGCATCATTAAAGAACTCAGCCTTAGCGTATTCATTAATACGTTTAGTTAAGTTTATTCTTGCATCAGTTTCATTGTTGTAATAATCTTTACGTTGTGTGTTAGACATATCTTTATTCAATGCCTCACGTCTAGCTTTAACAACTTCATCTGATATACGTACACCATTTTTTTCAAATGGATTTGAATCCATAGCTATTGCTAATGACCTTGAATGGTTTCTATCTACACCTGTTGTAACTTTACGTATACTTTCTTCAGCAGTTTTCGCCCCTACTTTTTTATTATAGTTGTTATAGAATACAGTCTTATCGATGTCACGTCCAGCATGTTTAGCTAGACCAATGATAGTACTTGCATCCTCTGATTGTACCCCTAATTTTCTACGATCAATAATAATTTGATCGAGATAGTTGTCCCCTGCTTTTTTAATAAATTTTTTAACATTTTTATCTTTAGTAAAATTTTCAGCAACCTTAATGTTCTTACCAAAGTAAAATACATCGATGAACATTTTATCTGATTCAGATAATGTAACGGTGCCATGGTCCTTATGGTCTTCAGTTATCTTTTCTAACATGTCCTTGTAGAATACATTTAGATCTTTAGGGTAGTACTTGTTGAAGTGTGCTACTATACCTATCTGATCTGTGCTGTCGTATACATCTTTAAGACTTGTAAGTTCTTCTGTTACTCTAACAGATTCATTGATAGTGGTGTGGATATCTCCTAATACTTTAATCATATCATCTGCCCACATATCTTTGTATGTTTCAGTGTTGCCACTGGTGTAGTAGTCTGCTATGTTTCCTATTTCTTTCTTAGCTAATGATATAAACTTAGACTTGTTCATCTTCTTAGCTTTGGCTATATGCTTAGCACTTAATAGTTTTGTTACTAACGATCTAGTAGTTAAGTTACCATTACTACCTCTAAATGGATCCCATACATTACCCTCAGGGTCTCTATTCAAGCTGTTGTATCTACTTAATATTGATGCAGCTACACGGTTCTTTCTGTTACCACCGAACAGGTTGATACCACGTTTAGATGTTTGGATACGTTCTACTGTACCAAGCACACTATCAGTGTATACCTTACTGTTTGCTACCTTAAGGAATAATTCCTTATACTTATCAGCATTAACCATGATGTTCTCTATACCAACCTCTCTAATTGTAGCATTGTCTGCTTTAGATAGGTGTAATGTTTGATACTTAAAGTCTTCACTACTTACGTGCTTAGATATGTCATACTTACCTGCACCTACTAACTTATCAAATATATAATACTTCGATGCTATATCTAATATCTTACTGCGTTTAAACATAGCGGCAACCTTAGCAGGGTTGTCATAGTCTTCTATTTTAAACCCATCTATAGTATTGGCACCTTTTGTTAGCTTACGTATTGCTACGTTCAAGAAGAACTTTCTATTATCGTTGTTCCATTTAATGTTAGCTTTACTTACGTCAGCATCATCGATATCTTTTTGAATACTGTCGAACGTACTACCGTAAATTTCTCCCCAAGTATAGTGCGTTCTAATTTCTTTAAACGTGTGCTTACCTACTGATGAGTAACGTAGATCTACATTGTCAAATGTTATACGCTTGTTACTTGTTTGCATTTTTTTATTAATTTTCTCTATGTACCCGTGATCATAGTAGTTATCTTCAGTAGCATCTAAGTTCTTAAACAAAGTTTTTTGTGTAACACCTGGTTCAATTTCTTTATGGCTATCCACTGCTAACATACCGATAGTATCACCATCATTATCTCCACCTATTAATTTGTATAGGTAAGCATTAGCTTCTACTGCATGGTGTGTATGGTACCCTATAACTTTAAGCATAGGTACTGCATTATAATCCTGTACTGGTGAACGTGCAGCTACAACCCAACCATACTTCTGTCCGAAGTTTTCAAATGTAAACACTCCATCTTTCTCAGTGTACATTGTGTGGTCTACGCCATTAATCTTGTCGTTCGTTACACCTATACTGTTAAGGTAATCAATAAATTTTTTCTTATTCTTAACTGTTGCTGTAGTACCATCATTAGACACTAAGTCCTGTGCTTTAGCAGACTTAATATCGAATCCATTGATGAGCTTTTTCCATATGGTCTTGTCTACTTTACCATACTCTAAGAATCCACCTTTTAAATCTTGGAATGCTTCCCATCCATCTTTAGATGTACGTATTTCTCCTTGACCTAACCTTAAGTTAGCAAGTAACTGTTGACGTACACCATCATGTCTTCTATATATAGACTCATACATTACACCTGTGTTACCATGTATAATTTCAAGTGCTTTATTTCTTGCACGATTCTCCATCTCTTCTAACATAACTTCTATTTGTTCTATCTCTCTAGGGTCTTTAAGAGTTTCTAATTTATTTTTATACAGTAGATATGTTTCAATATCATCCACTAGTATATTATTGAATAGGTCTTTAATATTTCCTATGGTCTCTGCTACGTTGTACTCCCCCTTGGTATCTTTGACACCATGTACTGCTAATACTTTTTTGAATCCATAGTGATAGATGTTAGAGTATGTGCTTAATCCTTTATAATCTCCACCTAACAAAGCTTTCTGCCAATCTACATCTTTAGTTTCCATTACATCTGTCACAGAAGGAGACATAGATACACCACCACGTACGCTACCTTTGATATCTTTAACTGATAGCTTAATTTCTCCTGCTTCAGTTAACTCTGTTTTAGTAGACATGTGATCGGCAGTATGATCGGCATCCATAATTACATACAGCCCACCTTTATACATGTTCATACCTTTAAAATTATATTCTCCTACACTATTAGGTTTACTTATGTCTACAAACTCTACTTTTAAATCTTCTTTAAATGTTATATCAATAAGGCTTCGCCATTTACCTTTAACACCTTTGAATAGTTCAGAAAGAACTACATCATAGTCAGTACCAGGATCTAGAATAAGTTTACCTTTAGTTACATTGAACATTTTCTTAAGTTTAGCATTGTACTGTTTAAGTGCTGGTACTTTTTTAGCTCCCGTCATATGCATACGTATTGTATCTAATGCCTGGTCTAGCATAGCACCGTATGCGCCCCTTTCTTGGATAGAAGATTTACTACCTATTATAGATACACCGAATTTAGCTCTTAGTCCTTCTACATACTTAACTCCACCTTTGAATCCATATAAACCTAACCAAGTTTTATTACCTTCATCCCAGCCTAATGCACGTGCATCTGCTGAATCTATTAGTAATGTATCTTCAAATGCATCAGGATGATCTATGAATCCTACTTGCAGATTAAGTCCTATCTTATGTAGTACGTCATCTTCATACATATCAAATTGTTTTTGAGTAAGGATGTTAGGTGTGTATGTATTAACTTGTTTAACTACCTTATCATCCTTGTATGTCTCTAATAATAGCTCAGTAAGTTTCTTTTTCTTTGTTCCTTTTTGTTTGTTTACGTAATCTGTTATGTGCTCCTCGAAAGTTTTAGAAGGATCAGCATCTTCTAAGACATATGTTTCATTAATTGCACCTATAGGTGTATAGTTTAAGTGCATCTTAGATAACGACAGTATACTACGTATCGCATTCGTATTGAATGTGTGTAATTTATCTGCGTTAGCTTGTGTTCTAATATTTGTTGCAGACCCTGCACTACCTTCAGCAGATAGCTCAAGGTTCATACCTAATTCATATGCACGTTTTGCTGTCCACTTAGCTATGTAGTTAGTAGAATAATCTGCAGGTATTAAGTTCAAATGTTTACCGGGATCGTTAGAAGAAAACTTAGACATAACTGTATCCACTATACCACGGTATACTTTGTGTATATCTCCTGCATTTTCCTTACGCTTAGCGTATTGAATTACATCTAGGTAACTATAGAACCTATGACGTAATAACTTGCTTAGATCGTATTTAACAAGGCTTGTATCTTTCATGTCTTTATCATTAACAGTACCTTCAAGTGCAGCTTTCATAGCTTTAGCTTGGTCTGCTTCTTCTTTATAGTACTTGAATGCACCTTTCTTCTGCATACTCTTCAATGTTTCTACAAGTTTGTTGATTGATTCATACGCATCATCAATACCATTCTCAGTAAAGATATTTTCTTTTCTTAGTCCTGTAAGTCCGCGTACTGTCTTACCATCTTTGTCTTTATGGATGTATAATGTCTTCAATAATTTCTTAAGTTCGCTAGGTTTAATCTTACGCTCTATAACTAAAGGTTTTTTATATATTAAATCTGTATCAGTCTCAGTGTAGTAGTACGCAAGTTTAACCGTACCTTTTGTAGGGTACTTAGTGTTATATGTGTACTGTTGTACGTATGTATTACCAAACTTATCAGGTGGAGTAGGTACGGATACAGTAATAATGTTTCCATTATCTGTTTCATGTACAGTGTTGAATACTACATCAGGATTTAATCCAATACCACTCTTGTTTATACCCTCATTGTAATCGTTGTATGCACGTTCAACACGTTTAACATTCATGTCTTTAATAAATTGTTTATCTTTACGTTTAGTTGCTGCGGCTTTTAAACCTTCGTAATCTTCTATGGTTATATCGTTAGCTCTACCTTGTAGTATGTTAAAAATGTCTTCATATTCAATCTCTTTCTTAACATTTGATATAACTTCTACTTTACTTAGGATCTCATTAAATTTATTTGTAATACTCTTTAGTGATGCGTTGTAACTCTTATCATCACCAGGTGTTTTGTTTTTAAGTATATCTATACTATGTTCATAATGTGCTATGTCTTTTTGTATGGCTATAGCCACCATTGATGATATGTTCCTAGTCTCTAGTTTACCTACAGTTGTGTCCTTAGTGTTAAGTACTTCTAATACTTTATGGATTCCTCCTGTTGTACTGGTATTAGTTAATAATGTATTGAATACTGTGTTACCTTGCCATTTAGGCACTGCCGTTAATAGGCTGTCGTACATACCCTTAAGCTCCACTGTAATATCTTTATCAGTAAGATCGATCTTGTTGTTTGCTTTAGGTAAGAACCTATGTATGTATTTGTTCCAACTTTTTTGTAGGTCTTTTACACGGATGTCTTTTATAGTTTTTATATCCTTTATAACATCTGTAAGTTTAGTTTCTAACAGCGTTGTAAGTTCCTTACTCACTGTGATGTCTGAACCTTTATTAATTTTAGTAACTAACTTAGACATATTAGTTATTTTGTCAGTGTATCCTTTGATAAGTTTATTGATTGCTGCCTCTGACTTAGCTTTAATTACTTCAGGCTCTAATGTTTTCTCAAGCATCGCCTTAACTTTAGGACTTTCCAATACTTTCTTAACATCAGCTTCGTTATCGATGTCTGTAGTCTTAAGTATATTAGCAATCTCTGTTAGATCCTTGATAGCTATGTTCATACCACGTACTTGCTCATCCATCTGCATTTGAATAAGTCCAAGGTTAGTTGTATGTGTACGGGCTAGGTCCCTTTTACTTATCTCAAGTGCAAGCTCTCTATTTACTGCTATGTTTACATCATATGTCATAGTATCTGTGAAGTTCTGTATAACTCTAGTAGCACGTTGGATATCTCTAATGTACTCTTCTTTAAGATTTTCAATGTCTACTATTTTTGTAGTGATTTCACTGATACGATCTTCAAGAACTACTGCAGTATCTAATAGATCTTTTTGTTCTGCTCTTAATTGTGTAGATCGTTCACCAGGTGCACTAGATGCAGGACTTTTAAGATACTCTATGTGTTGTAGTATTTGTTTTAACTTAACTTCAAAGTTTGTTATCATCTTAGCTGGTGCTAGTGTAGAATTATTCTCTTTAGAAATACCGAGCGCATCATTAACAGTACCTACAACAGTGTTGTGGTAACTTTCATACGCTGTTTGTGTGTTGTAGTCTAGTATAGTTTCTACGCTTAGTATGTGTAGATATTCTTTCTCTGATTTTTCTAATAATTCTTCAGTAACCCACTTCTCTATCTCTTTATACTGCTCTAATTTAGAGTGTATTGAGAACCCTTTTGTAAAGTATTGTACTAGCTCATGCTTGATACTTTCTTTACTTACAAGTGTATCTGCGTCTACATAATTAAAGAACAGTTCATTGATGTAGTCTATCTGTGAGTTAACCCCAGTAAATAACGCTTCTTTAACTTCTACGTTTTGTATAATACTTAGAGATTCTTGTGTATCCTTTATAACTTTAAGAGACATTATCTTAAGTATTTCGCTATAGAACTTATCAATCATATCAAGTTCATTTGCTGTTACTTCCATACCTCTATTGTATTTCTTGCGTACCTCTTGTATTGCTTTATGGTACTGCTCTATAAGCTTACGCTCTTTACCCATGTTAACTAGGTTATCTTTACTAGTCCAGTCTAATCCAGTAGCTCTTAGCTTAGCTTCTATGGTATCTGCATCCATACTGTTGATCGCTTTGTGGTACATGTTATTTAATAATGTGTTTGCTATACGCTGTATGAATTTATCATAGTACACGAAGTCAAAGCTCTCACCATTGTGTGCAATGATAGGTGTATTCTTAGACGCTGCATTCATTTCATCTACAAATGTTTTAACAAATAGTAAGTCATTACCTTGACCTTTAACTTTTTCAATAGTCATGGCTGTAATTGCATCTACATCTGCTCTTACTGCAGTAGGATTTTCCTTGATAGCTATTTTCCACTGTTGCTCATAGAAATCCTCAATTTGTTTTGATTTAGTTATTAGTATAGCTCCATCAGGTTGCATCAGTTCTTCTGTACCAGCTACAAACATTTGATTACTTATGTATTGGTTGACGATTTTTATTACAGGGCTTCCCTTATGCATAACTTGTTTAACTAATGTCATTTGATATGGTGTAGGTACCCCGTAATTATTCTTAATTGTTTCCATATCTAAAACGATGAATGCTTCAGGTATTTTTCTACCTAGTTTTTTCATTTGTGCAACGTAGTTTAATCTTGTAATGATGGCATCCATGATAGGGTTATGTAATTCTACTTTGTTAGATACACTAGCATCCTTTATTAATTCTTCTAATGTTTCTTTACCACCCTTGAATAGTCCTGAAGTTCTATTGATAACATCTTGTAAAACTTGCTCTTTTATTAGGGCAACCTCTTCAGGTGTCTCGCCTTTCTTGAATCCATACAAGTTCATGTATGTACCGAGGTTACTATTACTGTGAGGTTTCTCAAGTAAACGTGCTTCAACTAGTTTATCATATGAATCTTTATACCCCTGTGCTTCCACACTAAGTTCATCAATTTCTCCTTGAATTTTCTCAGTCTTAGCTATGTTACCTTTAGTGTATGTATAGTAACTTGCTTGTCTAAGTCTTGCTTTATCTTTAAGAACTTTAGCTTCTTTAATTTTTGTGCGACTGGCTACTAGTGTTTCATTCATAGTTTCGATGTCACTATCAGAGAGGTATGTTACTACATCCATAGTATTTATAGTAGGATTATCTATTTTAATTTCATTAGACGCTTCCATCAATAATTTCTTAACTGATGTAGGCTTCGCTTTATCTAAGGCTTCTACTATTTTATTATTATTCTCCAGTGCTGCACGTGTTTTACTTATATTAGCTTTAAGTTTCTCTAACGATACTACATCTTTCCTAACTTTAGCATTGTGTACTTTATCAATACTAAAGTCTAAACGCCCATCAATGTATGTATCTACATCTGTAGGAAGTTCTTCTGATTTAGTGTATGTATACCCTGGCTTGTACTTAATCATGTTGTTTAAATCTTTAACAGTCTTAGCAAGGAGGGTACTTGTTTTAAGATGCTTGCTTTTCTTAATAGCATTCTCTCTTAAGCTATTAGCTTTCATATCTGATAATTTAGAACGTTCGATCTTCATCTTACTTGCGAATGTATCAACCGCTATGTTCGCATGTACTTTAATAAGTTTAGTCTTATATTCATCTTCATGTTTCTCCATGTCAGGTTTAGGTGTACGAATTAATGTTCTAGTACTTGCTTGTAATGCCAACACTTTAGCATCTATTATGTTTTCATAGGCAGCACCATCCATAGTTATACCTGCTAATAATTTCAATGAAGCATATTGTGAATCTAGCTGAGCTTCAACACGATCTTTAAATTTAGTAGTAGTTTCCAATATCTCTGTGATATCCCTCTTAGTTAGCTTGCCTACAGTTTCTGTTTCAAATACATTTTTTTTAGCCGTAGTAATATTATCTTTGTATTTTTTATCTATGCTGTATATGAATCTATTTATAATTGCGAATTGGTTTTTATCTAATGTTGCACCTTTTAAATCTGCTATACCTTGGAACCCTGCTAGGTATGCGTCTAATCCATCAATACGTTTGTTTGTTATGTCTTCAGATTTTTTTAAACCTTTGTAATGATGTATCCACTTAAGTGTATTACCTTTTGCACTTATGATCTTAGGGGTAGCCTCTAGATCTCTATCAATAATATCAATACTGTTCTCTATGAACTCATACCATTTCTTATATTTAGCTACTGATGTTATCTGTAGTATTGCTAATTCATTTTTGAATGTATTGAACGTATCTTTAGCTGTTACAAATTTACTTGAACGTACACGTCTAAACAGGATGCCTTCATCGGATTGAATCAGGGTATCTCGTTTAAGTTCTAGTGCTTTTCTTCTATCATACTCTTTAAGTATCCCTATATCCTTCTTAGCACGTACACCATCTACTTCTTTTTGTGCGGCTAAAGTTTTATTACGTACGAATGTTTCAGTATCTTCAATGAATTCTTTTATTAGTGTTGGGTTGTTCATGAATATTTTTTGTAAGTATTCTTGCTTTTTGTTACGTCTATCTTCTAATAGTTTAATATAACTTTCTTCAAGATCTTCAACTGCTTTAGTAGTGGCTGCTACATTATCTTCAACCTCTTTAAGTTTCTCTTCAGCAACAGTAGTATCACTAAGTGCGAACTTAAAACTACTCTTAAGTCCACCTTGAGAACTTACTATACGTTTTTTAATTGTTTCAAGTTCTGCCATTTTACGCTCAGTGTTAGTGTAGTCTATAGCTAAAGGCGTTTCTTCTATACGGATGCTATCATCAAATGATTGTGCTATTAACATAGTGTCTTCTGTTTGTGCATTTGTTATAGATAGGTCATTAAGTAATATCATCTTAAGATCTTTAGTAGCTTCAATTATTTTTTCAGCTTCTTTACGTTCTGTTGGTGTCATAGCTGCTAATGATTCTTTAGGGTACATTTTGTTTACAAGTTTTTGTACATCCTGGACCCCACTTAACATAGTAGTTATGTTATTAATATCTTGTTTAGCTAACCTACTTTTACGTCTTAAATGTTTTTTAATGTATGTAAACATACGTTCTTGTCTATCAGCGAACTCTGCTTTACCTACATTATATTTATTAACAATAATATAACCTAGTACCCCGCGTATGAACCCTTCTTTAACGTTGTTTGCTAAGAATCCTTCACTCTCAAACTTGTTAAGAATCCCTTTAAGTGAAGCATCAAGTCCTTTGATACGTGCAGTTTCATGTTTAGGTATTAGACTTATATACCTACCAAGTTCTTCCTTGTATGCGCCTATAAGATTGTTGTCTGCTTTCAATACTTGAAAGGCTATACCAATATCTTGCATACGGATGAAATCTTTTTCTTTAAAATCTTTACGCATGTGTCTAGTAAAATCTGTAAACAGTTCACGTAGTTCATTGTATACTTTGTTCTTAGACTGTACTTGTGTTACATCATCTGCATAGTCTTCATCTATGATATCAAAACTAACATCTGCTAATGCATTGTTTAGGTCATGTTGTATCTTAGACATAGGTGACACTGAGTTTTGCTTAGACATTACGTTAGAATATATTCTTCTTTGTATATTACGTGTTACTTGATTCATTTTTGTTTCTGCAGTTAAGATATATTTAGGATCTATTCCTATTACTTCATTGACTGTATCAGTCTTAGGTATGCGTACCATCTTAAGCTTATCATTCATACTATCAGCATAGCTTCTAGCATCATTGATAAAGTTTAGTGAATCGTCAATACTATTTATAACGCTGTTATCGAACTTATCTTTTTTATAGTCTCTACCAAGTGCGTTTGTTATTTCAACATCATTAATAGCTCTCATATTACCTTGTACTACTATATCTCTGTATGTATAACGTGCATCTTTAAAGTTCCATTTAGACCCTAGCTCTTTAAATAAGAATTGTATTTTAAGTTCGTTTAAAACTCTAGTAAATGCGTACATCTTACTAGTTGTTGTGAACTTAGCCTGTATCACAGATACAATACTGTCCATAGTTTTATAATTACGGAATAGGGATTCAACTTCTTCGTATTCTAAGCCAAACGCACTTAAAAATTTCTTAACTTGTATGCGTTTAGCGTCTGCTTTTAATTTAATACTTTTACCATCCATAGATTTAATGGCGAATAGATAATCATGCACAGCTTCTTTAAATATTATATTGTCATCCAGTAGGGATATGCCCATAAGATGGTATACCTCATAGTTATTTTCAAACTTTCTATTTGTATGTTTTTTACCTGCTCTTAAGATATCGTATGCTTGTTGGAATACGTCACCTTGTACACGTACCCAAGCACCATCGAAGTCTTTATCCTTAAGGTTGTGTTTAGTTAATAACTCTGCAATATCGTAGCCTTTGGTAGTCTTCTTAAGGATCTCTATATCAACAAAGAATGCTGTAGCATTACGAACATCTATATCTTTGATACTGTCTAGGTATTCTTGGATTGATTTGAATCGTGAGGGTACGATCTCTTTCAATGTCTTAGGATCCACAGTGTAGTTCTGTTTATCTTTAAATGTTGTGTATTCTACCGCATCTAATAATTCTTTAATAACTATTTGTAAATCTCCATAAGATTCAGGGCTTAAGAAATCTAAAATACCTGCAGGGAATACTTGTTTAGTTATCCAACTATCCATTGTTACACTCCCTATATTACGGAAGTATTCAGGTCCTTCACTCCTAGCTGTTTTTGTTTTATCTTTTTGTTCTGTTAACAATTTTTGATAGTACTCATTAAATGTTAGCTTATTGCTTTCAGGTAATTCTGAGTACGCAAAGTTAGCTCTCATAACAAGTTCCATGAATGGTACCTTCTGTATGTTTCTTAAACTGTAATCTACATATGTATCTATTACTTCACGTTTAAACATATCTATATACTCTTCTACTTTACTTGTGTCTGATGTATCCATACCTTTCATAAAGAGTCTTCTAGGATCCCCTACAGTACTTTTAAGTGCAGTGACTATATCTTTTTTAAGACTGTCTGATATTTTAACGTTTACATCAAGTTCTTTAAGTAGGCTTTCTGTATTTTTAGTGCTGTGCAAGTCTTTAAGTTTCTTAAGACTGTAGTAGTTAATACCTCTAATCTTACCTAGCTTACGTGCGTTTTTATGTGCATTCTTTTTCTTGTGTCCTGCACGTATAGTTTTATACGTAGATACTAATCTATGCTGTAGTGTAACTCCATCTTTTTTCTTATCGAACTCATCTTGCATTTTAATAATAGTTTTAACAGCTTGATTTATTTTATTAGGACCGTAAGGTTTAATATATGCTTTAGCATGTGGAGGCGCTACTTCTAGTAGTGCTTGTTGTCTTTCACGCATTTCATCAGGTGTGATGTACCATTCTAGTCCTTCTTTATGCTTGCGTTTTAAAATGTGCATCATGTCTGTATGTAGCTTATGTCCACGTTTAAGCTTGTGCATGAAATCGTATACAGTATCACGTACATTGTTAAGGTTCCTTAAGAAGTCCTGGTTCAATACATTAGAGAAATCAAATGACATCTCAGATGCATTGTACTTAGTCTGCATCTTTTCTAATGCAGTACGGATGTTCTCAAGTAGTGTTTTAGATCCTACAGTAATACCTTTAAGCTCTGCTAGTTTAACGGTATCGATTTTATCTTCTAGTTTACTAAGGTCAAACAGATCCCCATTAGAATTTCTACGGATGTACTCGTCTTTAAAGAATAGATTAGCTATCACATCGATAGAATATTTATCGAACTCAGTGTCAGCTCCTACATACTTCAGGAACTCCATGAAAGCTGCTTCAAGTTCAGCATCTTTTTCTAACTGCTTATATACTGAAGAACTATTGAATGCTACATTAGTTAACGTACCTTTATTAATTGCTGTATGTTTCTCTTTTAGTTCGGAGTATTTCAAGAACTCATCTACAGTTTCATCAATGCTCATTTTCTTTTTCTTAGCTACACTTATAAGTTTGTTTATATCATTGAGGTATTTTTCAATACGTACCTTGCTACCTTTAACATTAATTATATTTGGGTTAACTTCACCTAGTATCTTACCGTTTACTACTTTAGTAGTGTACTTGTATACATTAACGTATTTACCTATCTTATGCATTTTAGTAATGTCGCCATGCTCTTCATCAGTTAATATGAATACTTTACCTATGTTGGCTACACCTTGTGTCTCTCTAATAGTTGCTTTGATTTTATTTATAACTCTTTCTGGGAATACATCTTTATTGTCAGTAACGATTGTAATACCATAGTCACTAGCACTGCGTACTTCGAAAGAAGCTCCTTCAAAGGAACCTTTCATTGTTGCTTTTAAATGCGTTGTAAGTCTATTAGCGTATACTATATCATTCTCATCTATAATGTTCTCACCTATCTCAGTGTTGTAGTTAGGTAACCCTTTAACATTCTTATCATTGACGTTCAATTTACCATTGATATCTTTACGTTTAACAACTACATACTTCTTAGACTTAACGTCAAATGCCATAGCATAGTCTTCAAAATCTGTGCTGTATGTGCTGTGTATGATTGATGATATACTACTTGGGTTTGCTTTAAGGAACTTGAAGAATGGCACAGGATCTTTTAACTTAGCATCCTTAGCTATTTTTTGTATCCTAGTATATGCACTGATACGCTCAGTAAGATCTTTAACTTCAGTACCAACTCTTTTAATACGTACTTTGTACTTATCAGGATTCTTTTTAAATCCATCAAGTATTTTTTTTGAATGTTTTAATCTCTTTTGTAATTTAGTTATGTTTCTATCCAATGCAAAACCTTTAGATACTTGGTGTTTATAAAAGAATATCTCACGGAACAGTCCTTGTTTAGTTTCTTCAGGCATCTTAGAGCCCATGATATACAATGCAAACAATGCATCAGGATCTTTAGGCTTGGCTACTTGTTTGCCATTAACATCGATTGTTTGTATCTTCTTGTTGAGTATATCTTTAGTTGCTTTAGTATACAGCCCTGTAACATTCTCTTTAAGATATTCAGCTATGTTAGCTTTGAAATCTTTCTGTGCCTTACTACGTTTACGCGTGTTAAGGAATGTATCTAAGGATAGTGATCGTTGGAGATAGTTGTACTGTGGGTCCACAAGTAGATTGTAGTCTTCTTCAGTACTATCACGTAAGTAAGCTTCCTTAGGGATGTCTACTATATCCTCTATCAATAGGTTTCCATATTTATTAATTAACCCATTGTATTCTATTTCAATTCTGTTATTGATGTCTTGTACTACCTTGATATCTTTATTCTTACCTACCCTGATACGTAGGCCATAGATATCTTTTATATTAACATGGTACTCAAGTAACATTGTGAACATATTTATTGTTCTGACACCAGTATCAGTCTTAATAGTAAATATTACTTCATCATTCTTAAGTCCATAGTCTGTAACTTTTCCAGGATCTAACTTAAGTTTACTTGCACGATCTGTTTCAATATATTTATTCAATAGGAACATTACCTGGAATAGTGGAACCTCAAGTTTGTTTATATCTGTATCATTATTGAAATCCAGCTTACCGTAGTTCATTATGTCTTTAATTAGTGTATCATACTTAGCGTCCCCTATTATCATAGCCTTTACTACGTCTCTAGCTAGGGTATAGTATCTGTCGGACAGTCCTACAATATCTTTTTGTTCATATGCACGTATGGATGCCATGATACTAGATATTTTTTTGTGGGTTCTATTGAAACTGTTAGTAAGAAGCGCTTCATTAGTCTTAGCTATTGCATCTTTAAAGATGCCCTCATAGACACCTGCTTTAAAGTGTCCATCAGGATCATTGATTAAGTTTTCAATAAACACATCTATATCTTCTTCTTCAAAGCCTAGGTCTTTATTTAATTGGAAGATATCTAGGTAAGGGCTGTTAGTATGTGTACTCATATATTCTTCTACAGAGGTATACATACTTTTATAAAGCATTTCTTTGTATTTAGATTCCTGCTTTTTATTTACTTCTACGTATGTGCTTATTTTTCTACCGCGTTTATAGTTTTCTGCAAGTACTCTTACTTTGAACGCTTGGTCTACTTCATTGGGGTACCTCTTAAGTCCTACACGGTTTAAGTACTTCCAATCAAATTTAATATTGTCTCCAATGTCTAGCATTTGTCCGAACATCTTTATAACATAATCATAATGTCCTTTCGATACACGTCCTTCAACTTTCAGTACCTTGAAATAATCTGTAAGTTTACTGATGTCTTTTGTGTTGTGATCTATATACTTAGACGGGACTACACCAAACTCTATAGGTACTACTTTAGTAGTGTACTTGTTACTTAAGATACCCTTAACATACTTCACAGTTTTAGTGGTGCCTTTTCCCCCCACTACTGTACTGTGTTTAATGGATGGTATCAGGTTAAACATATTCTTTTTCTTAATTTTATTTACAATAGACGCTTTACTGTTCTCTAGTCTAGTGTCTACTCTACCTTTAATACGTTCCTTACGTGCTTGCTCAAGCTTACGTCTGGATTTTATTTCTTTAAGAGCTACTGATTTTGTAACAGCACGCTGTTCTACTGCAGTAGCATTATCGTTATGCTTGTTTAAAATATATGCCGCTTCTTCAGTTACACTTCTTGTATTTAGTAAGTATTTAACTACTGTACCTTCTTTATACGTGTTGATATAGTCTGTCTCCGTGTATACTGCTTTAGTTCCCCTTATTTTTTTAACTTCATTTTTAGTAGGTATTCTAGGAAGGATCTCACGATCAACATCTGCTGACATAAATAAACTAATGTCTTCTTTAACTACTCTACCTGAATACATATATGATTTAAAGAATTCATATGTAGGGTTCTTACGCATGAGAGTATTTACAAGATTTATTTCAGCTTGTAAGACATTTTTGAATTCTTCATAAGCATCGGTTCCTTTTTTAGACTGTAGCAATGTTACAAGTTCTTTATCTGCCTCTGTGAATAATTTAATAGCAGCATTCATCTTGTCTCGGAACAGTGAGTTACCTTTACCATACATTTTACCGTACACTATTTCTTGTAGCTTAGCTTCAGTTAGGTCCTGTAATTGTACACGTTCAATATGTATTCCATCAGACATCATAATTTTATTTATGTTAGTATATATCTTATTAAGTACATCTCCAGAAAGAACTTCAGCTACATTGTCTTCAGTTACAAGGTTAGTTTTGTTTATAAGCTCACGTATAGTATCTATACGTTTCTTTGCATCCCACTTTCTCCAGTTGGGTTTAGTTATATTTACAGGTACTTTAACAATACCTGCCATTAATAAACTTACATCAGATGTTTTTAATGTTTTGTATATTGCTTTAGTAACCGCTTGTTGTAATGTTGGCCTGTATTCTATATCTATATTTCCTTTTACTTTTAATTTTCCTAGCAAGATTGTTTTAAGTGATGCCCCTTTTTGGGTTACTCCCTGTGCATCTTCATAGTAGTATGCTGCATCAATACCAAACATAGCTGCTATTTTATCCAGCTCATCTAGTGCTTTCGTATCCTTACTGAAGTAATCTTGTAGCAGTTTAGATACATCCATTGTGGCTTCTTTAATTTTTACGTTTGTACCAGGTACCGCTGTAGTTGTGCTTACATTAGTATATGCTTTATATACATTAACAAGTCGCAGTAAATTAATAAGTGTTTTGTTTAAATCGGAAGCGGTATCAGACATAACACCATTTGCTGTATGTAAAAGAGATAACACTTTATTAACTGCCGTGCTATATTTAGTGTGGTACAAGTAATAAGTAACAGCACTATTTTGTGCCAAGTATTTTTTAAGGTCATCATTTTTAAACCTTCGTTTAACAACTTCTTCTATTGTTTGTCCCGTGCGTTCAATGGCATCTTTGTATAGTTTTATCTCTTTTTGTATATCTTTTAAAGTGTCCTTATTTACCCTTACTTTAATACCACTTCCGCTTAAGTATTCAATAGGGGCAAGATCTATAAGGGCTTTGTCCTTTTCATACGTACGTTTTCTTTTTTCAATTAGGCGTTTAGATTCTTCTATATCTCTGCGTATATCTGCATACTCTTTTTTAACATCCTCACTAAGTAGCTCTGCTTTGTCTGATAGTATTTTGTCTAAGTGCTCATTCAAGTTTGCAACACGTTTAAACATATCGTCAAGTGTGTCATTACTTTTGTTAACGTCATCTTTATTATTTAATGCCTCTGATATTTGTGGGTTCTTGTATATGGTATCTATATTAGTAATTAATTTTTCTAAGTTAGTTATTGTTTCTGCTTGCATTTTTGTAGATGTGGAAGTACGTCTAGATTCTACCCATTTACCTACAGCAAAACGTAACCCTTTTATTGCGGTGGATACAGGGTTCGTTACATGAGTGATAGCAGTAGCCACGGTATCGATAGTGTCCATATGTGCACGCATACCAGCGTACCTACTGTACATAATTGCTGCGTTTTTAGTATCAATAGTAATATCCATATCTTGTATAAATTTAGCCACTAATGTACTTTCATCAGCTCTATCTTTATAGACTTCTTTAAGGGCTCCTAATGTTCTAGTAACACCTCGTACAAATAGTCTACTCTCGTCATCAAGATCTTTACGTCCTTTGATACGCTTGTATTTATTGTATGCTTTTTGGAATGCTGTTTTTTGTGCATCAGATCCTACGTTATATTTAAAAGTACCTTTAGTAAATATTTCATTAAACATTTTTACTATTGCTTTATACTGTACATCTATATCTATAGTACGGTATTCAGCTTTACCGGTCGCATCTTTAACATTGTTCCCTGTTAAATCCATCAATAGTTTACGGACACCTTCAGGACCTTCTTTGATATAGCTGTGGACAAGACGTTGCATTTGTGAACGCCTATAATCTGCGCCATATTTATGTGCAAAAATACCGTGGTTATCTACAAGCTTACCAATATCATTTGTTTTAGCGATGCCGCCTTCTGTCTGTATTTTGGCGGCTTCATAATCCATAACACGATTAATTAATTGTGATGTACTCTTTACAATTTCAGTAGTACTATATTTATCGAAAGCCTCATTGAAGTTTTGAGGATCTATTATAAGTTCTCCTAATGTAGATATTAAAGAGTTTCCTAAATTTCCGATGTCTACTCCAGCAGCTTCACGGATGTCATCAAACATAACTGATTTATATATCTCGTCACTGTATCCCCATGAACGTGCCATAGCATCTATCATATCAGCAGAATTTCCAGATACAAGTCCTAATAATATTGCTTTGTTTCTAGTGGCTCCATAAAGGTTGTCATTGATATCTCCATATAAAGATATGGCTGAAACAAAACTTACATCTTCAGGATTGTCAGGGGCCCAAGGTAACGCATCATCTATAATTCCTGTAAATGCAGACACACCTTGTAAAGCCATCATAGATAGACCTGCTCTGGCTTGGTTACCTAGTGCACTAGTTGTTAGCCATTGAGACGCACCATGAATACCAGGTATGTTTCCGATAGCTCCGCGTCCTGATGCCATTGAGTTCAGCATTACAGGAACTCCTAGCATAGTTACAGCTGCTGCCAGTGTAGATATAGGTCTATTAATAATACCTGCATTTAAATTTTTAATAAACATTTCCTGTGCTTTAGCACCTTCAGGTGAAAGGGATTTACCTAGGGTTTGTCCGACCAACCAACCTTGGATGGCGCTGACACCTAGAGAAACCACACCACCTATAGTAGATATAGTTGTACCTAATACTCCTACACCTGCTCCTACACCAGTAAACCAAGAAGAGTACCCCGCTATTTCCATAGCACTCCCAGCTACAGCTACAGAATCACCTAGCAGCGCTAGACTATTAAGTCCTATATTTAACAAGTCTTTCTGTTCTATACTTTGGGATAGTCCTGCTATTGATAGCCCTAGCGATGCTAGATCTGCAGTAGCTCCGATATAAGGTACAAGCCCTGTACCCTTAGTGGCAGCTTTACTTCCAGTTTTTATTATATCTGTTGTAATTCCTGCACTACGTAATGTATCGCCTGTTATATTAGCAGCACGTGCTGCGTCATCAGCTGTGTAATATGCCTTGCGTGCTTTTTGCAATGCTTTTTTACCTGCATTGGAATTATTTCTATACTTGTATTTAGTCCATAAATTTTCTACTATGTCTTGTGTAAGGTTAGCATCTTTGTCCATCATTTCTGCGGCTACAAGAGCGTCTTTTGTACCTAAAAATGCTTCATTTACTTTATTATAATTAGTGATTAACGCATCATATTTATCATATACTTTTTTATTATCAGATATTAAACGCATTCGTGAGAATGAACTGTTATGGAACGCAGTACGTTTTGGGTTTAGTTCCCCAGTCCACCCTGACTTAGGGTTAATAGTATTACTGCTCCAAAATCTTTTTGATATAGGGTTCTTATATTTAAGCCCTAATGCAGGTAGCGTTGCAACGCCACTGCTTAATAGCGAGCTTACTCCAGCACCTACAACTCCACCTATAATTCCAAATGTATCATATATCCCTGCATCTTTATACGCATACTCTTTACGAATACGTTCCATATAAGCTTCATTATTTACAGCAAATGGAGATGCTGCCATTTGTTCCAATGTATATTGGAATTGTGAAGCATTGTATGCACCTGCTTGACCGTAACCAAGTACCCCGGTATACAGAGGATTCATAGCAGGTCTACTGTATAAGTTAGCAACCTCTAAATGGTTACGGTTATACACATAAGGTTTTCTAGGTTTCATTACAGCCATGGTATCAAGCTCCTTTGTATAGGGTTTATCTCACTACATAGTATACCATAAAAAAACCACCCTTTCAAAGAGTGGTTTTAATTTACTAAATCTTTTTGAAATCGCCAGTAGCAGTTTCTTTCATAAACTTAGCATTAGTTTGCGATACTTTGATCTGACGATCAATGTGGTGCAAGTACTTAGTAAGAGCATTGTAGTGCCCTTTTGAGAGTTGGAATCTAGATCCATCTACAGGGAACTTACGAAAGTTTCCATTGTATGCTACAGTCACTTGAGTACCAATGTATCTTTGGTACAGCGGTGATATAGAATACTCTGTAGGTTTGGCTCTATATAACTTAGCATCATTACGTTTAGCTGCATTCTCTCTTGCAGTTACACCCTTAATTAATTTGGATGTTAGTTCAAATGTGTCTTTTGCCATTTGAGTGCTTCCTCCTTTTTAGATTATTTGAGAGTTTAACCTGTACCACTCCCAAGGTCTATAGGACAACTATTATTTAATGTTAGATAGTGGATCGTTTCCACTGTTTTCTAACACATTAGTCTCTAAACTAATTTTAACTTGTGCTACATCTGTACCGATCCAAGCTGTGCTTGAATGATTAGCTGTAAATACGTAAGGTACGCCTGCATAAAGCACAGTGTCTCCTATTACATAATCAACGTCAGTAGCGAATACTGGATAAACACCAGCACCATTAATGAATGGAGATAATGGTACGATAGTGTCAGAGTTGACACCGTCAACACGAAGGATCATTTCACCTGCAGTGTTTACTCTATTTGCATCTGATGATGCTGCGTCAGGATTTAAATCATCCATTAACGTATACTCACCAGTTAAGAATTGGTCAGTTAACGCTGCAAGCTCAGCAAATTTAGGGATACCATATGTAATACAGATTGCTTCAGGACGCTTAATAGCTAATCCAAAACCATCTACTTTAAATCCGATTGATTGACGTTGGTCTAAAGGATCCCCAACACCACTTGAACCTAAAGGTTTGATAATCATTTGAGGGGCATCAGAGATACCATCTTGTGCTAATTTCAGCAATGCTTCCATACCGAATAAGATTCCTCTATGTACAGGTAATTGCATAAATCCACCTGCATCTATTAATGCATTTACTGCAGCAATGTCAGCAGCTAAGAAAGTACCATCAGTTGTACCGAACGCAGAAGTTAACGTACTATAACTAACAGTTCTTACACCGTTAACCATCGATACAGTTTTGGTAGATTTTCTTAAAACAACTTTACAAGTACCCGCAGCACCACCAACAGATTCGCCAGTGTATACACAGTCTGTATCTTTAACAATAGTTTTAGTAGCTACAGGAATTTCCCACACAACGTGGTTTTCTACTGCAGTACCATCATCTAAGTACGAAGTACCTGAGCCAGTTACTTTTGCATGTACTCCACCTGATACAACTACTTCAAACTCTTCATGTACATCCATGTAATAAATAGTATCGCCAGATACAGCGTACAATCTAATAACTTCAGTACCATCTGATTTCTCATATACTCCAGGGAACTCAGTGTCAGGATAAGCGAACTCATCTAACATTGTAGGAATAAACATTAAATCAAACATTGGGAATGGTTCACCACTACCCCAAAGTTTTCCAGTAGTTTGTTCAAGAGCCATGTATTGCTTAACTCTAGGATCATCAATCAAACCATTAATAAATTCTGTACTACAGATGTAGTTGAACTTACCACTGATAGGTTTTACTAACATTCTTTTCATTCTTGCAATTAAGAATCTTAAATCATCTAACAATACTTCGTCACCAAATGCAAGATTAGCAAATGATTTAAAGTTTGCAAAGAATTCATTCGGTGATGCTAACCAAGTTTTTCTTGCATATAATTCTTTTGTTTGGTTGGCAAGGTCACCATAATGTAAAGATCTTTCTGCTACTATTTCTGATATTACAGATAAATTAATTTTATCAGTATACTCACTCCATCTACCGAACGAGAACACATTCCCAACTTCAATAGTTTCGTAAGCATGTTTATCTGGTGCTGGTGGTACTCCTTCACGCAATGGTCTAAGCGTTGGTGTCATACCAGCCCATCTACGGAATCTTGCAACTGTATCCCCTTTACGGATACTTAAATTTTCAGCATATTTTAAATGTACAAAGTTCTCTTCACCATATTTTAAAGTGTCAAGTAAGATTGTATTATAAAATTCGCCTGGTTCAAACGCGGCTCTGTATACGCCATCAGCATCATACAGCATACCTAATACAGTATTTACATTTTGCAAATCATGTAAAGGTAGTAATTCGCCAGTGATTACAGCCATAATTTTTCCTCCTATTTTTATTTTTGATACGGGACATGGATATATAAAAAGCCAGAAATAAATACGATAACAAAAGCCGTTATACGATTTTAATTTCTGACATCAGTAATCCATATATAGTCTGCCGAGCTCTATATACTTCGCTCAAGGCACTAAAGTAGCCCGCTACTATCTTCAATTCCATTATATTGGCTTGTAAAGCATTTGTCAAGATGATATAATAAATTGTACCAAAATATATTATAAGAGAGAGAGAGGAGAAATTATGAATTATTTACGAAGAATTGTAGTACCTTATGCTGAACGTGATAAAGCGTACATAGCATTGAATACCCTTAGAGGTCCTGTACATGCGGACAATGTACTGATTAACAAGTTACCGTACACAGTGTTTAAAGCAATGGGGATAGCACCTATCATATTGCAGAAAGACATAGTGACTATGGCACGTAATGGAACGATACCTCTAGAAGAAGTAATACGTAGAGCTATCATTGCATCTGACTTAGACATTGGAGGTACTGTGTTAGTAGATGCTTCTGACTTGGCAGCAGTTACAGAGGAGACAGCAGGAGACTATGCTGTAACATGTACCGCTACAGATCCTTGGGACGGTACAAGTACTATTGAATTTATAGTACGTGTTATTGATGCAACTATTGCATTGATTACTTTAACCGCAACCGCTATAGATATTGAAGATCAAAACGTAGCGGCATTTGATCCTACAGCGAATATTGCTTCAGCAGTAGATGATACAGACGATGTATCAGCTAGTGTATTACTTACATTTAAAGAAGATGATGCTGCGGGTGCAGATATATTTGACACCGATTACGCAGGTAGTTTAGCGTTAGCTAAGACACATCTAGGTACTGAAACAAATAAAGTATTTGTAATGTACAATTACTCAGATGCTTCAGGAAACCCTGCAGTAGAAAAAACTGCAACGTGGACAGCAATCGCAGATACATAAAATTAAAAGAGACCTAATCGGTCTCTTTTTCTTTTGCTTCTACATTAGATTCAATGTACTCTAATACTTCGGCATCGACAAGTTCCCCTGTCTGAAGATCGTAACGTAGCTGATAATTCATAGTGCCCTCCTATTCTAATATTTCTGTTAAAGGTATTTCATAATGAAATGTGTATGAGAAAAATATAATCGTGACATCTTCAGGGTCTACAACATCTCCTAATGATGCTTGTATAGCTGTCCGTAGAGGGTCTTCTACCATGTTTAAGGTATACCCAGGAGTATCAATAACATATTGAAGGTTGAAATATATTCTAACTTCATAGTCATTGTTTGTGTCAATGTACATAATATGAGTGAACCCATGCTGTTCTAACAGCTGATAGATAGGACTTTCAGCTGTTAGTATAGTATCGACTAAGTTCTCTCTATCTTCTAGTGCTTGTATTCTGGTCTCATGATCTTCGAGACGGGCTTCAGCGTCTTGCAGACGTGCTTCATGGTCTGCAATAGTTGCTTGTATCTCTACAATAAGTTCGGCTTCTGTCAGGCCTTCTTCAATTAAGTCATCTATTTTAGTAGAGCAACTCTCAATCATTTGACAAGCGTCTAGCCACCACTGCATTTCTGTAGCGGTGTTTTCATCAGGTGCACACGCTGTCATAAAGAGGACCATAAGTAGTATTAATAATTTTTTCATTATAAATCTTCTCCTTCTTCTTGTGTTATAAGCCCTTTAGATATTAGTAGTTCCACCATACGGTTGTGCTTATCTTCTAGTTTTTTAACTTTACTTTGTAAGTGTTTAATCATAACTGTTTTCAATGTGGCTATGTTATCTGTACGAATAGTGATGTCTTCTCTTTCATTTGTTCCATCACGGTCTGTAACTAATTCTCTAGATACCAACATTGCTAAAAGTACAGGATGGTCTTTAAGAATAATTTCAATTTCTTGTGCCATTACTCCAATCTTAAGGTCATCTGCTTCATCATCATTGTAATTGAAAGTATATATGTTAAGTTGTTCAAACAATAATTCAATCTGTCTAAACATAGTTCCGTCTTTGCCTTCAACATACCCTGCGATACTTGGGTTTATTTCTAAGTTATTATCTAATTGTATACGATTAATATCTTTCTTTCTAGTAATGTCTGATAAAGAATACTCAGCATTTCTATATACCCTATATGAGAATAAATATCCAAAATATTCTGTGGTACTTAGACCTAACATAAGTGCGGTGTTACTTGCATCTATATTAGCAGATACTGTAATACGTTGTGATGGGGTGGTTCCTTCTATAAGACGTATCATCTCTACCCCACCTGCAGAGAACGCAAGTTGGTCTAATGAAGGGAAGAACATTCCTGTATCAGCGTCTCCACTGAATCTATACGCAGGAGCAGTTAAAGTACCTTTAGTAGATGTCCGGAACTGCATTGTTTGCAGGTAAGTATTTGCCTGCATATATCCGTCTCCAAATGTTACATTAGTTAAAGCTGTTTCAATCTTAGCTTCAGTTAAACTGTATTCTCCATCAGTTATTCCATAACCTGCTAAGGTAGTTGGTGTACCAGTTAAACTACTGAATGCGCCATCGAAGGCATCAGTTATTCCATAACCTGCTAAGGTAGTCTGTGGCGTTTGATAATCAGTGTCAGCTACAAGAGGTGCTTGATAGTCTGTGCCCGCTACAAAGTTACCTTCGTGGAATATTTTATATTTATTTACACCCATAGACCATCCACCAACAAATAAATCATTAGTAGTGCCATCTAGTCCGAAGTGTAATGCGTAGTCTCCACCAACGTGGAATGTAATCATTGCATCTGTACTTGCAGTTGCTTGTTTAATTTGCAATGTATTTATTTCTGATGCTTGTGACCCAAGCTGTCCAGCAGGTACAGTGAATACCGTTAACCCTGTGTCCGTTAAGTAGTCATCAGGATCGAAGTTATTTGCGTGCCACGCTGTATATCCTCCAATTTCTAATTCATCTGAGAAATAAAACACTTGCTCTGTTGCATCAAATTTTAAAAAGTGCGCTACAGCTGAAGCAACATCTCCAAAGAATACAACGGCGTTGTCATCACTTTGGTCGTAATTGATGTACAATGAATCATCAGCGATAATACTACCGCCAACATACAATATTCCTGTAGATGTTAAACGCATACGTTCTTCTATAGATGTACCGTCTCTAGTTTTAAATAGTAAATCAGTTGCAGTACTTGCAGGGTCATTAGTTCTATACGCTGTAATTTCTGCATAATTCTCACCTACAACAGTGGTAGATAGTCTAAAGCCTATCGTTGCGTTGGAACCAACAGAAGCATAATTAGACCTTAATCGAAGTCCAGTCTCTCCTGAAGCGTTCACCAACTCCAAGGAATTTTGTGGTGATGTAGTCCCTATACCTATTTTATCAGCAAAAGTAGTTTCTCCTGTTACAGCCCCACCTGTTAAAGGCAGAGCATAGTCATCAAAATTACCCATATCTAATACTTCTAACCAGTCCATCCATGTTCCATTATTTTTACCACGTACTGCCATATGGCCTGTACGGAAATCTCCATATATTTCATGTACCCAAGAACTTGAGTAAACTCCAGCATATAACCCACCATCTGTGTTACTAAAATTATCAAAATCTCCTGAAGGGAAACTGCTAGCATACCCTATTGTATTTCTTACAACATCATTAACAGGCATAGAGCCGCTATTATTGGTTGTAGTTAAATCAAGTAAATTTTGTACAGCTGCTTTATCCAACAAAGGTTGGAAGTAATTAGCAGCGTGTCCTTCTAAAGTTCCAGCGTCTAATTGAGTTCCTGTTTCAGAAATTTCAATAGTGTCAGTTCCAATACTTGTTACGTATGAAATACTTAAAGCATCCATCCATGCTACATTATCATCACCGCTGTGTCCTAATAACAGTTCTCTTACAGACACAATAGAATAATCCCATTCTTCTGTAGCATCTACATCTCCTATATATATAACCCCATAGTTACTTGCATCTAAAGCAAAGTGTACTTGACGTGTAATATTCATTGCATCTGTTGATTCAAAGATTGCGAATGTGTTTGTCCATGAAGGAGCTGCGTGTAAATATCCACCTAATGTAACTGTGAAAGACGTATCATGAGCATAATTATAAACATCTACAACCATTCTAAGCATTGTATTAGACTCTCCTTTTTGAGGAAGTTTAATTCTTATTGCTCCATCTATATTACTTACAGCTGTATTAAGAAGACCTCCTTTAGGATTAACTATTTTACGTACTCCACCTTCATAAGAATATAAATGTGCATTTAACATACCAGCGATTGTTACATCTTCACTAACAACGATATTTCCACCAATTAATGCGTCTCCACTTATATCTAAATCATATGTTGCACCTGGTACAGCTGTATCTGATGTACCATAACCGACTCTTAATGAGTGTGCTACTGTAAGTTTACCGCCTGTTGAAAGAGCCATAGCTCCTTGGCTTGTACTGTGGTTAGTATCTCTCCATAAAAAGCCACGATCAGCATCATCGTTAAATGTAAACGTCATGGCCCAGTCATTATTGATTGCCCCAAAGGACAATCCACTAACCATACCTATACCATAATTATCGTCAGAATATACCCTGTATTTCATGTAGTTACTATCTGTATTATGTACAATTTCTGCGTCAGTATCAAATGTTAAATCTCCTGTCATAGTACCACCTGCTAGGGGTAGGTACGCATGTGTATGTGCAACAGGGTCTGGTTGTGTACCTGTTAAATCTCCCCATGCTACACCAGTTAAGTATCCTTCTACTCCATGATCTCCCCAACCATAAGCTAGGTCCCAATTAACTATTAGTGCTGCAGTTACTGCGCTAGCATCATGGTCATCTTCTAATGCATACGTCCCTATGTTAGCTGATGTTAATATTTTATTCCATGTAGTTGTAGGCAAAACTGCATTTGCGTGTCTAGCATAGAACTCTCCCCCTGCTGTATCAAACCACAACTGACTGAAGTAATTTCCTGGATGAGTATTAATACTAAGTAGTGCTCCAGCGTTATTCCCTGCAGGTCCTTTATTCGTCCATGTTCCTGTAGAACCAGGGTATAAACCTGTACCATTATCAGCATCAACATCTAGTGCTCCACCAGCAATTTGGGATAGGTAATTATGTGTATGTGCAACAGGGTCTGGTTGTGTACCTGTTAAATCTCCCCATGCTACTGATGTAAGATAATCCGTACCTGCCAAAAAGTTACCTTCATGGAATATAGCTTTAGCAATATTTCCTGTAAGTGCTGTGTACCCTGTTAAATCTGTTACTTGTGATACATTCCAGGAACCTTCCCAGTTTTGAGAATCATATGTAGGGTGGCTGATTACTTTAGTAACAGCAACTCTTCCGTAACTCCAAGATTTACTAACAGTACCTATGATAATACAATGCCTACCTCCAGGGGTAACTCCAAGTTGAACTTCATCTATATTATTTCCTGAGCCAATTACGCTATAATTATACCAAGTAGAAGTGGTCCAATTATGTCCACTCATAGTATAAGTGCTGTGTGTGTTTGTGGTATACTCATATGTATCTATTGTAATAGTCATCATATCATACATAGCAACAGTGTTAGGAAGTTCTATTACAATGCATCCTGTTGTAGTCCCTCCAACACCCCATTGAGCTGTCGCATTTGGTATTACTATATCACCTATTCGTAATGAGTCATACATTCTTACACCCTGCCCAAATTGTGTAGGTAAGAATATTTTTATATCTTGTGCATCTTCATCTACTAAAAGCACTGTATCGTCTCTTGGAGGTGTCAAGTTAGTGCCTGTATTATCATATACAGGTGCCATCCAAATATAGTCATCTGTCTCGTCACGCAGCCCAGTAAACATTTTAGCTGCAGTACCTCTTGCATATACTGTAGCAGCCCAACCAGTAGCATCTTCAATAATTAGCCCATCATTCCAGGCTCCACCATTTGCATTTGTTATTTTTATTTGTCCGTCTACATGCAAAGTATACTCAGGATCTGTTGTGCCTATACCTACTTTACCTCTGTCTAAAACAAGTACATCATCGTATACTGTGTCAACATTTATCATACTGAAATTATATCTTACAACTCCACTTGACACAGTTTGCTTTAAAAATAATTGATATGCGTCATTATCATTATACTTTAGATTAAAGAAGACTTCATCATCTTCAGACCCTGTATTTATTTGTAATATCGCATCGTCAATAGTTAAGGCACCTGTTAAAGTACCTCCTACTAGAGGAAGTGCGTATGAATCATAGTTGCTACTATCTAATATAAAATTCTCAGAAGTCTCACTGTTATATAACAAGTCTCCAGTAGGAGCTTCTTCAATCATTGTTATTGTTATAAGGTTCAACATGTCTAGAGTTAACACAGCATTATCTGTGTAGTTACTCATTGTTATAAACCCTTCAAAGTTTGTACCTGTGTCATACAAACTAAAATACACAGGGTATGCATTGTCTTGCCCAAGTTGATAAGCATTAGCTGCCCAGTTTTCATTATAGAAACCTAGCATTAAATGAACATCACTACGATCTGTAGCTGCATAGTTATTAGATGATAGGATTCTACCATGTAATATTCTATGTTGTGATCCAGTTTTATTGACTGAGAATATTTTGTATGTTTTACTTCTACCTGTTAGTCTGATCTTATTAACAACCTGAGTACTTAAATCTAAAGTTAAGTCTGCTAAAGCACCACTTCTACCAAGAGTTACAACTCTATCTGCGAGTGTTATTGAATCAACGTAAGTATTAGTATCATCACTAGCATGTGTATGTCCTACTAATGAGACTGCTGTTCCATCTATTGTAGGTGTATTTACAAAGTCTGCGATACCATCAGAATCGATACGCAGTGCTAGGGTATTATTAACATCAAAAGATAGTTCATTAGTAGCGTGTGCGTAGTACATACCTGCTACATAGCTATCTTCAGGATCAGCAAAACCATAATATCCTTTACCTGTGTTAGGTGTAAGAAGAGTTATCATTGCATATTCAGAACTTTCTATAAGTAAATCTGTATATGTATGTGCACTACCTCCTGAGCTATCTTCATATATGTGTAGTTTACGAGAAGGATTATCTGTTCCTATTCCTACATTCCCTGAAGTTGCAATTCGCATTTTTTCTGTATCGCTTGTAGTAAATACAAGTGGGTATGCTCCTATACTTCCTATAAACATTACATCATTCAATGCTGTACCTGTACCAGCATAACCAATATGTCCAGCATGTGTATTAGATGTATGCTTGAAGTGTATTGCACTATATCCTGCTGCATTTGTATTCTGTAACGTAAGTACAGGTTTTCCAGCTTGTGCACTTATAGCGTGTAATTTAGTTGAAGGACTGCTAGTTCCTATACCAAAATTATTTGCTAAGGCGTTTACATATGAATCCCCCGCACCATCAATTTTTGCATCAACAGCACCTGCTGCATTTCTTACATCAAAGTAGTATCCGTTACTGCTCCCCCATATTTCCATACGTTGCATTATTCTTATAACGGCATCCCCATATATAGCTGGGTATACTCCATCTCTTCCTAATGTTAAAGCATAATCATATGTGTCATCAGTCCATATTTTTATTGAACCATTTTTAATTTCCAGTAGTTCATTAGGAGCATTGGTTCCTATCCCTACTTTACCATCATGTGCAACTGTTAATCTTTCTAAAGCATTTGTCCAAAGGGACAATGTACCTGTGGCTGTATCAAGGTTTTTAATTGCCATAGTTCCATCGTTACTTGTTTGGATTACTGAGTCTGTTCCACCAGGGATAAGATCTATGTAATCAATATCAGTCGTTGCAGAATAAGGCCCCACTCTAAGTGTGCCATTTATATGTGCTGCTCTATTAGTATGCATATCGCCTGTACCAACAAACAGTTTAGTTTCTATTGTTAAATCACCAGTCATAGTATCACCGGTAACATCTACCCATAAGTCAGACCAATCCGTAAGGTCTGCTACAACATGAGTATGTCCTACTAATGATACTGCTACAGCATTTACTGTAGGTGTGAATGCGAAATCTGCAATCCCACTAGGTGCTATGAATAATGCAGTTACATCAGGTACTCCATTACTTGTTGTATTGTCTTTAGTTCTAAATACTAATCCTCCACGATATCCTCCGTGTCCTGAAGCATAAATCCCTGCAAGGGTTGCTTGTTTCCCATCACTGTTCCAATCACGTCTGAATGTAATACCATAAGAAGGTTTAGTTTCGTCAAAACTAGTTTGCGGCGATTCAGAATTTTCATTTGAACCTATAGTAAGCATACTTTTAAACACACTGTTATCTAATGTTTCATTTTTTATATGTAACAAAGCTAGAGGTACAATAGTACCAATACCTATTTTACCATCATTTTTAATAATCATTTTAGTATCTGACGCAAGAGTGAATTCATCATAATCAGTAGCAGAATCTACAACAAAGTGTAAATCACTTAGTCCATGTGAGTCTACACCTTTACTAATTATAGCTGTCTTGTCTCCAACACCTGAACCAGGATTAAGTCTGTGTCTGAATACATACCCAACTTCTCCTACATCATAAGCATTGTGGGAGACAACTATCCTTGCATTTGCTCCATATACTTCTAAGTTTTTAGTTGGTGACGCTGTACCTATTCCTATATTTCCATTAGATAAAATACGCATCTTCTCTGTAAGAGCTGAACCTGTCCATGTTGAGAAATACAAATCATAACCTGTTTCGCCTATACGTGCGTTCCCTGATTGCCATTGTAGGTGGTCCCCGCTAGGAATGTTAATACTACCAGCTATGTCAAGATTACCTAGTATATCTTGTTTGAACGCAGAAGGTAATCCTGTAGGGCCGAAGTTAAGAGCACCTGCGGCATCTTTCCAAATTCTGTGCGATGTTCCATGAGAACTTGTAATAGCGATACCATCTGCCAATGTGTCTCCACTTTGACGTATTCCTAGTATCCCTGTTGAAGCAGTTGACCCTCCATCAATAGTTAAGGCACCTGTTAAAGTACCTCCTACTAGAGGTAGGTAAGGATGAGAGTGTGTTTCTTCATAACCAGTAAGTAAGGTATCTACTTCTGCTTGTGTATATTTATCAAGGTCCGTAATGTCGGCTTCTACATGAGTGTGAGCATTTGGATCACGATTATCAGATAGTCTACTGTCATCCGTTTTAACTAATGCAACTACTCCAACTTTAGGAGTTGAATCAAATGAAACAATACCATCTTGGGTTATTCTTAATGCTCTATTTGTTGAACTGTGTATTTCATAACCATTTTCATTACCTGTTAGTTCTCCTGTGTACCTATGAAACCAGCTAAAGGTTGCACCAGATGCTTCATAATTAATTTTAAGAAAATCTATAGTATTATTTACAGCAAGAAATTTCAAACTATTTGTACCTAACTCAATGTCTCCTGTTAGTGTACCACCTATTAAAGGAAGGTAAGGATGTGAATGTTCGTCAGATTTAAGAAGTAACGCTGCATCTAGTTCTACTTCAGTATAATATCTATCATCATGTATATGATCGCCAATACTTACTACAGCTGATGATACTTTATCTGAACGGTAGGTTTCAAACTCTTCAATCGTGTATGAACCGTTACCTGCTTTCATTAACAGCCTACCTAGTATGATAAATTCTTGCATCTCTAAAGCACCTGTTTCTAAAGTAGATAAATCATTTAATGCTTTAGCATCTGTTAAGTTATCTCCTTCATATTGTCCAGGCATCCAGATAACGGCACTGTCATTAGAATCATTTGTAATGACTAACCAGTATACAAAGTATTTATTATTGCTTACATCTTCAAGAGACCAAACACCAGCAGTGTTCAGGTTAACTTGAGGCTGTGTGTTTAAGTAACATGTTGCAGTTGTCCCTGCAATTTTTCGTATGTCACCGTCTGCGTTTCTATATAAGATAGGTGCTACTAGTGCGTCTAAAGTCTGAGTTACTCCTATGTTTTCCCCTAGAGTTAATCTCAAATCTTCATCGTACATTACACCTGGGTCTACTTTAATAGTTGTTGTAGTTAATGTAGTCACTGCGAACCCACTTGAATATCGAGTACCGTAAGTAAGATGTTCCATCTCATGATCTCTATCATCCATCATCCATCCATGCCACTCAGGCCCTAGAAGAATCATTTCTTTATTAGTAGCGTCCCATAGTCCATAAGCTACTAACGCTTTAGTTAAGTTAAACGTCCAAGCTGAATCACTAGCTATCAATCCTGCTGTGGTGTAGTAAAAGAATTTAAGTCCTTCAGTATCATCAAAAACAACTGATTCACTTCCTATTTGTTTAGTTACTTTAACACTATTGATCCAATAATCTTCAACACTGTTAAATGTAATTGTAAATGTTCTAGTTGCATCAACACACGATACTTCTAAATCAGGCTGGTAATCCCACCCTGTTTTATTAAACTCATACTTATCATGATCGTGAGACAATAATGAGTATAGTCCACTATGGTCTCCCCAACCATAGGCTGTGTCCCAGTTACCGCTACTAGTTAATAAGGAATCTATTTCAGTTTCCGTGTAGTATCTATCATCATGTAATGTACCTAGAGGTTCATATATTGCAGCATGGTTATGAGATATGTCCGCATAATCAGCGTCATGATCGTGAGACAATAATGAGTATAGTCCACTATGGTCTCCCCAACCATAGGCTGTGTCCCAGTTAGTTACTCCACCTTCTAATACACCTATAGCATCTTCATTAGCTTCTATGAAATCAGCGATTTCTCCAAGCGTGTCTAATAATGCAGGTGCATCCCCTAGAATGGCAGCAATCTCATCACCGATTTCAGTTGTAATTTGTGCCGCAGTCCTTCCTCCTAAATCTCCAACAGTAGTTGTATCTGCTAGGTAAGGATGAGTATGTATAAGAGCAAANNGTGATATCAGACTCAGTCCATGTTAGAGCTAAGACTTCTGCTTGAGTATATAAACTAGGTTTACCAGTTACATCAGTCCATGCAGGTACCCAAGTATCTGCTCTATAAGGATGAGTATGGATTAATGCATACTTAGCATCAGCTTCAATCTCAGTATAATATCTATCATCATGAAGATGTGTAGTAGCTGAGTAATCAGAAGGATCAAATGAACCTGCATGCCATACTTTATTGGTCCCTACAAAGAAATCACCGTTTTCAAGTACTACAGCCTGTGTTGATACAGGATCATGGCTTGTAAATGTAAACGTAGTATTATACAATCCTCCTGGACTAGCATCATCATGATATTCAAACTTAAAGATACCCCATTGGGTAGGTGTTGCGCGGTCACTAAACTTAATACCTACGCTTCCGGTACTTGTTGTTTTATGTAAGAATAGTGGAAGTTCTTCAGTACTTACTATATTCAACATTCCTGACATTGTATCTCCTGCCAATAGTACATAGGGATGAGTATGTATAAGAGCAAACTTGGCATCGGCCGCAGCTTGAGTATACTTATCTAGGTCCGTGATATC
>LGOV01004941.1_pt1 | contig 75344 bp, 71 predicted proteins | sample 469881 | NCBI WGS metagenome assembly LGOV01 (sample SAMN03857199, study PRJNA290197) | marine sediment metagenome | biome: marine cold seep biome; feature: cold seep; material: marine sediment; isolation source: sample #5579, elevator 3A push core 41 containing 12 cm of sediment... ...
TATTTAGGGATTTTTATTGAATGTCTATTAAAAGTTGGCTTATTAATAGAATGGATTTAGAAGTGATGACATTTTAAAAGAATGATGTATATAAGAATGAATACGTGTTATCCAGTGATCGTCAAAGACACTGGATTTTTTTGATTAAAATTTATTTTTTAGAATAATTAAGCAAGCGTTAAAGCATATTGATTTGAAATAACACGTGAAAATTTAAAGATTTATTAAATTTTGAGTGAGTTGGTTAAGAGAACAACGACTGCCTAGTGCGGTATTAATTTGTCAAGTAAAAGAATATTTTATTTGAAATTTAGTCGAAAGTATAAAGAATCAATAAGAAGTTTGAGGGTTTAAACTTTTGGGTATAGTAAAGAAGATAGACAAAGGTATAATAAGAATATAGACAATTATAAAAATAGTGGCGTGTTCATATCTAATAAAAGGAGGTTTTTAAAATCATTATTGCAATATTGCAAGTTTTAGGATGGATTAAAAAATTGCGATGTTGCTAAGTAAGAGAAGAAAGTATCCTTAGTAAATAGATGATCATGGTAACGATAACAAAAAAAGTAAGATCGTTTAAATTAGAAGTTGACTGAAAGAAATAATGTGATATAAGAAGCATTAAGAAAGAAGAAATTATGAAAGAAAATGATTGTCCTTTAAATAATCGGGTGGCCTTAATTACAGGTGCTGGAGGTGGTATTGGTAGTGATATTTGCTATGAATTTGCTCGTCTTGGTTCAACAGTATACATGGTAGATATTAATGATACAAATGAATTGGCAGATAAGATTTATGCTGAAGTGGGTGGCGTTCGACCAATTTCATTGATCTGTGATATAGCAAATAAAGAGCAAGTTAAAGCAATGATAGATACGATCCAAAATAGTGATAGTGGGATAGATATTTTAATAAATAATGCGGCAATAAAAGGACCGAATGGACCACATACTTTTCCAGAAATGACACTTGAAGGTTTCAAATCAACGATTGATATTGACCTTTCAGCAGCGGTATATTTAAGTATTTTGGTACTTCCTTATATGCAAAAACAAAAATGGGGACGCGTTATTTTTACAGCAGCACCACGTTCATCATCAGGAATTCCTTCGCCATATTTGGCAGGAAAATCAGGATTTATTGGTTTAGCAAAAAGTTTATCATCCATTTATGATGGCGATGGCATAAAAACATTATCCCTTGCTTTAAGACATACAGAAACGCCAATGATTCGTAGAGTCATAGCAAGTAAGGGAATAGATGTTGAGGAAGGTTTACGAAAAATGAATGAAAAATCACTGACAGGAAAAATGATTACGCCAAAAGAAATTGCGAAATTGTATGCGTTTTTTGCACAATCAGATAATTCCGAAGTATCAAGTGTTTCACTTTTATCGGATGGTGGAATTACATATTTAAGGTAAGAAAGAAGGTAATGACAATCGATACTCATTTTATAGATTTAAGTGAAAAAAAATGTTTAATCTTAGGGTCAAACGGTTTTATTGGTGAAAAATTAGTCAATTATTCGAAAAAAAAAGGAATGGAACTGGTTACATTTAATGTAAAAGATGATAATACTGAAACAAGACAGATCAATGAAAATTTTGATGATTCGATCGTTAATATTGAAATTGAATCCGGAGATGAGGCTTCAATTAAAGAGGCTATTTTGAAGGCAGAAAAAATACTTGGAGGGATCGATTGCATTCTTCTGAATTTTAATTTAAACACTATAAGAGAAGAAAAAACGATGACCTGTGAAAACTGGGATGATTTACTGAGAGATTGGTGTATCAATTACTTTTTATTAATAAAATTGGTGGTTGAACACTTTGAAGATGATATAAAACGACATATTGTTTATTTTAATAGCACATTTGGTTATACAGGAGAAGGAGAAGGCGAAGGAAGCCTTTCTGATGGTGGTACATTACTTGAAGCTGCTTGTTCAAGTGGTATTACAGGAATGATGACATCTATTGCACGCAGTATTATTCCTAAGGGATATTCTGTAAACGGTATTGCCGTGGGAGAAAATCCAGAAGAAAAGTGGCCTAAAATTGAATGGGGCTTAAATTTATGGCTTTCTGGTATGGGAGCGTATTCATGTGGTGAAATTTATAGAGTGTATTAAAATTTACGTGGAAATATGGTAAAAGAAAAGAAGTTAGTATTAAGCTATAGTCATAATAAAGGAGAAAATATAGGTATGAAAATGACGAAAGAACAACGTAATGAAATATTAAATAAATGGGATGTTTTAAATAAAACTAGGGATGAACAAATTATAGCTCTTTATGAACACGTTCGAGATATTCCGTTTGGAAGTATTGGATCAAGGGATCCATATGCTGTTTATTTGGCAAACAAAGGGACATGCTCAGGAAAAAATTTCTTAATTAAGGAATTATATAATGAAATTGGAATTCAAACAAAAGACATGATTTGTCTTCAACGGTGGAAAGATTTAACATGGTTTCCAGATGATGAGTATGGTGTGGTTGAACTTCCAGAGGAGTTAATGAAGCATTTTGATAATAATGAAATCGTTGATTTTCACAATTATCTTAAAATTTTAGTTGATGATCAGTGGGTACAACTCGATGTTACAATTGATGCGCCATTAAAAGCTTTAGGTTTCCATGTCGTTGAGAATTGGGATGGAAAAAGTGATATGTCACTTTGCTTTGTAGGGAGTCATAAAGTATGGGATTGTGGCGATTTAGGTTTTGAAAAAAAAGTTGAGTTTACATCAATGATGCCAGAAAGGATAGAAGGCGCGCGAAAAGATTTTTTAAAGGCAATGACGGCATGGATTGATACATGGAGAAAAAATAATAATATGAATTAATGGGGTTGTTTTAGAAAGGGGAATAGAAATGGGAAAAAAGTATATTCTTGTTAACGATATGGGGACAACAGGAAACAAAGCGATATTAATGGACGATGAATTAAATGTGGTGAGTTCAGTAAGTAAAACCTATGAAACGTATTATCCAGAGCCTAATTGGTCGACTCAAAAAATATCAGAGGTATATGATGTTGTTGTTGAATCGATAAGAGAATTAATGACAACCAGCGGTATTGACCCAAAAGATATTGCAGTGATATCTTTTAGTAATCAAATGATGACAATGATACCTGTGGATAAGACTGGAAATATCCTTTTAGATGAAGTAGGAATCTGGTGTGATATGCGTCAAGATGTGGAAGCCGCTTTACTTATGGAACGTCTTGGTGGAAATGATGAATATTATAAAATTACAGGTGTTGGTTGGCAACCTGAATTAGCACCAATTTGTAAAATTATGTGGTATAAAGAGCATATGCCAGAGGTGTATCAGAATACATATAAGTTTTTGCAATATAAGGAAATAATTTCTTATCGTTTGACGGGTGTAATGGCAACGGAATATGGCGATATGTCTATGAATGGTATGATGGATTGTGCCAAGAAAGAATTATCAGAGACAATATTTAGTGCTGCTGAAGTTGAAATGGATAAGATCCCTAATATACTAAATTCAGATGATATCATTGGTGTGGTAACAGAAGAAGCTGCTAAAGAGTTTGGACTTGAAAAGGGAACACCTGTTACATTAGGATCGGGTGATGTTATTTGTGCGAATATTGGAGCTGGCGTCATAAAACCTGGAATGGGTTATACATGCATCGGATCAGCTAATTGGTCAGCTGTATTTTCGGATAAACCGTCTCTTGATCCGAGATATAAAATGAATTGTAGTACCATGCAACCAACAGGTGGATACAATTTGGTAATGATTACTGCAGCAGGAGGAATTGCTCAAGATTGGTTTAAAGATGAATTTTATAAAATTGATGTTGAAGAAACGGATGATTCTGGATACGAAAAGAAAATATATGAAAAAATGACTAAAGATATAGAAAATGTACCCTATGGTGCAGAAGGATTAATATTCTATCCGTATTTGCGAGGTGGTGGCGCGCCACATTTCGATATGAATGCACGCGGAAGTTTTATTGGACTTGATATTTCCCATACAAGGGGTCATATGTTAAAAGCAATTTATGAAGGTGTTTGCTTTAATATGCATTGGCTATATGATCTTTATGAAAAAATGGGCTTTGGGATTTATGAACTTGATACAATTAGAGCAATTGGCGGTGGTGTTTTAAATGATGATTGGATGCAAACGTATGCTAATGTCAATGGCATGAAATTTAGTAGATTGTCATCGCCTCAACAAGCGACAGCATTAGGTGCTGCAGTTATTGGTGGTGTTGGTGTTGGCATTTGGAAGGATTATGAAGAGGCCACAAATAAAATTACCATCGATAAGAATTTCTATCCCGATGAAGAAGCGGTTGAGGTTTATAAAGATTTGTATAAGGTGTATCGTGAGACCTATGAAGATATCTATCCATTCTATGCAAAACGCAGTGCATTCATTGAAAAGCATTCCAAGTAAAGATAAAGTGAACCGTGAAAAAATGTAGAAATGATAAATTGAATAGACAACTTGATTAATTGAAACAGCACAAATCATCAAAAAATTAATGGTTTGTGCTGTTTTTCAGGTATAAGAGCATTTAGTTTCATTATAGCGATAAAGCTTAGTAATTGCATCAGCTGTATTTTTTACATTAAATTTTTTATAAATTTCGTGTTTATGATATTTAACGGATTGTGTCGAATAATTTAAGGTTTCTGCAATTTCGTATTCGGTATTACCATTGGCTAACATCGTAAGAATTTCTAATTGAATTGTACTGAGCATATTCTTATATTTTCGGCATTGAGAAAGATGGAGTTTATTCATCATTGTACACGAAAGAATATCAATAAGATATCGAAACTTAATGCTTGCGTCTTGATTTGTTGTAAGAATATTAAGGTAAGCAACAGAAGAACCAGAAATTTTCAAGGGAATGGCACAGGAATAAAAACTTCTCATAAAAATACAAAAATGCTGATTTCGATTTAAATAAACAGGTTGATCTTTTTGGGCAGATAATGAGACAGCATTGACCCCTATACTCTTATTTGAACAACTGATCCCTACATTTAAGTTTTTTTCTTTGAGTTCTTTTTTATTTGCTGAATAGTTAGCAATTGCAATGAGAAATAAATCTTTATTTGCTAAAGTGAAAAGATAATCATTATAACAATTGATGTTAGAGAGTTCATAGGTACACTCCGTAAATATTGAAATAAGTTCGTCATCGTATTTAAGTTGTTTTTCTAAATCAGATTTATTTAAGCAGATATCTGGGTATCGGATATAAGGGTTAAGACCATCTTGTAAACTTTTGTTCCATTCTTCCATGATTACATCTTGAATTGGTTTAAATTCAATCATCATATACCGCCTTTTTATGTTTGAATAAACGTATAAATTAAAAACATATGTCAATAATTATTATAACAGAATAATAAGGAAAATAAAATGTTTATTATAAAAACCATATATGTATCATGATTCAATCAATATAAGAGACTATAAAGCGATAATGGGGATGTATGATTACAGGCAATAAGGTTTTCTTATTAGTTAGAATATAGTGGTGAGATTAAAAAAGAGGAATCAAACTTTAATTGTCTAGAATAGAATGATATAATAATACTATCCAAAAGAGAAAAATAATATAAGCGTAAGGATAACAATAGATTGACGTTTCAAGAGAAAAGAATTTAATAAATAAGGAGGATAAAAAAATGAATGAAAAAATAAAAAAAGTGTCACCATCGATTGATAAATGGCTTAAAGATGCAAAAAAAGATCCTGAAGCATTACAAGAAGGGATGTATTTAGTTCATAATGGTACGGTACGCCAAACACCGAAAGCTAAAGTACGCGAAGGCGTGGATGATGGGTCATTAGTTAAAGGAATGGAATTTTACTATGATTCAGAGATGGTTGATGCAGCAATTGCTAAAACGTATGAAATGGAAGGAATATTTCATGTTAAAGTGTGGTTAAATGAAGGAAATCTCGAACTAGGTGATGATATTATGGTTATTCTCATAGGAGGAGATATTCGACCCCATGTTATTGATGCATTACAATCTTTAGTTGAAACGATTAAAAGTACCTGTGTAACTGAAATTGAAAAAAATAATCAAAACAGTTAAGTGAGGAGAGCTTTGATGAAATTAAGCGTAATTGTTGATAATAATACGATCATCGATTCGTATTATTGGGGTGAACCTGGGGTATCCTATCTGATTGAAGATGCAGGAACAACTTTTTTATTTGATATGGGTTATTCAGATTTAGTAATACGTAATTTAAATATCATGGGTATTAATCGTGATGCTATACATACTATTGTATTATCCCATGGACATGACGATCATACCAAGGGCTTAAAACCTTTTTTTGAGTCAGTTTCTAATCCTCAAATTAATCTCATTGGTCATCCAGACGTATTTAACCTAAAGGAATATGAGGGTTTAAAAATTTCGTCTCCTTTTTCTAAAATAGAAATAGAAAAATTGTGTAAATTAACCCTGACTAAAAAGCCAATAAAGGTAAGTGAAAACATTACTTTTCTTGGGGAAATTCCAAGAAAAATGTTGTTTGAAAAACCACGACCGATTGGCCGACAATGGATGAATGGTGAATGGATTCCTGATTTATTATGGGATGATTCGGGGTTAGTATATAAGACAACCGAGGGAATTTTTGTGATTACAGGGTGTTCCCATAGCGGAATTTGCAATATTATTGAGCAAGCCAAAGCAGTGACAGGTGAGGATCGAGTTTTAGGCGTTATTGGAGGTTTCCATTTATTTGAAGTTAACGAACAAGTATTGCAAACCATTGATTATTTTAAGAAAAACAAGATCACGAATCTCTATCCTTGCCATTGTACCTCGTTTGAAGTGAAGGCTGCAATTCATAGGGAATTACCAATCCACGAGGTTGGCGTAGGGTTAGAGATTAATTGGTAGGGCTTTGTTTTTTATGAGGTTAAAATAAAAGTTGAGGGTTACGATGTTAAGAAAAATGAGGAAAAAGAATCGGTTAATGTCAAAAGAAGAAACAATAGAAGTGATAAAGACCTGTACATCTGGAACTTTAGGGGATATTTAATATAATTACACGTCATATACAAGTCAAAGGAATCAAAATAGTGATGATTTTAAATTAATTGTAAAAGTTATCTATGTATCGATGGAATTGGGGTAAATACTAAGAATACAGAAGAAAAAAGAGAGGGGAAGTAAACTTGTGAAATTTAGAGAATTTACAATTAACAATCATTCAACTCGTGAATATTTGAATAAGCGTTTAGAAAAAAACGAGATTGATGATATTCGAGAGTATTTGAGTGAAATAAATCATACAATTGGTAAGGATAATGGTTTTTCTTTTATTCTGATGGAAGATGGAGACAAAATATTTGATAAATTAGATGGTTATGGTGGATATTGTGGATATATGATCAAAGCACCTTATTATATTGGTTTGCGGATTGATAAAAAAGATCATGTTACTCAATTTAAAAGTGCATATTATATGCAAAATATTATCTATAAATTGTATCAGATGGATATTGGCAGTTGTTGGGTAGCCTTAGAAAATTTACCAGAGAAAAAAATAAAAGAGTTAATTAAAGATCAACCAGGAACGATTGAATATTTATTGGCTTTTGGAAAAGCAAAAGTGAGAGAAAAAAAGAATCTTCAAATTTTTACTAATCGTACTTCAAAATATGAAGAGGATCCTTATGGAATTACAATGATTAAAACGGAAGATTCTAGGAATTCTGTGATGGATACGGTCTATCTTTATAAGTGGGGAACAGTTGCCCCCTTTTTACAAATGGAAAGAAGAGGATTGTTGGATGTTTTATATTATGTAAGAAACTCTCCATCCTATGAAAATTCGCAACCATGTCGATTAATATTGAATGATGGCTATATGGATTTAGCAATTATAGATCCCAAAAAAAATGAAAACTATACCAATGCTGGAATTATGATGTATATGTTACATGGTTTAGCAAAAGAATTGGGATTTCCTAGTAAGTGGAAGTTTATTGAGGATTGTAATGTAGAAAAAGACTATCGTATTGTTGGAAGAATAGAATTATAAGATATAGAAAAGATAAGAGTAATGCCTAAAGGTGTTTAGTTTGTCGACCAACTCCCGTACTGACTAATTGTTAATCTGTTGTATGCCTCAGGGCGGACAGCATGATCTAATAATTAGTCGAGATTACTTTATAAATTTGTCTACAGTCAACAACACCTAAGGGTGTTGTTTTTATATGTCACTTAATCATGAGTATGTTAAAATAAACCAGAGAGGAATGATTCAAGAAAGAATAGGAAAAAATGAAAAAAAAGACAAATGTAATGCGATTATTAGAAAAAAAGAAAGTTGATTATCACAGTTATTCCTATATTAATACAGGAGCAATCAGTGGCGTGGATGTTGTCCGCGTGCTTAATCAAAATCCAAATAAAGTTTATAAAACATTAGTGACAATAGGTAAGTCAAAAAAACAGTATGTGTTTTTGATTCCAGTAGAAGAGGAATTGGATTTAAAAAAAGCAGCTAAAAGTGTTAATGAAAAATCAATTGAAATGTTGAAATCAAGAGAATTATTTGATATTACAGGGTATATTCATGGAGGGTGTTCACCAATTGGAATGAAAAAAAGTTTTGTAACGGTAATTGATATATCGGCTGCGTCTTTTAATACCGTGATTTTTAGTGCAGGGAAAATAGGGTATCAGGTTGAAGTTAGTCTTGAAGGATTAAAAAGAATAATACGATTTAGTTTAGCTGATCTCGTTTGTAAATAAAAAAGACAAAGTAGCTTTTTCATACGATCGATATTGACAAAAATATTAAGATAGTGTAGAGTATTAACAAATAGGAATACTATAAAAAAGGATTGAGATTTTAATGAATAGTGTTGAACAATTAATTCAATTTGATCTAACGAGACACGAGGCGTCAATTTATTTATCACTGATTTCAGAAGGTGATTTAAATGGGTATGAGGTTGCAAAAGCAACTGGAATTGCGCGATCAAATACCTATACATCCCTCGCTTCTCTTGTAGAAAAAGGTGGCGCATATATTATTGAAGAAGCAACGGTTCGATATACACCGGTTCCAATTGAGGAATTTTGTGAAAATAAAATAAAAAAACTTAAGAAAATGAAAACGGATCTTATTGAAAATATGCCTAAAAAAAGAAATGTTGAATTGGGATATATTACAATAAAAGGTGAGAATAATATTCTTAATAAGTTAAAAAATATGATTTTAGAAGTTAAGAAAAGGATTTATATTTCGGTATCGAACCAAATTCTTAATGAAATAAAACAAGATTTAAAGGTGGCTGTTGAAAAAGGAATTAAAGTAGTTGTGATTACCAATGGATCATTTTTTTTAGAAGGAGCAATTATTTACATTACAGAACAATCACTTGAACAAATTCGATTGATTACAGATTCTACGAATGTTTTAACAGGCGATATTAATGCAGGAGAGCATTCAACATGTTTGTATTCTCAAAAGAAAAATCTGATTGATTTGTTTAAAGATGCCATGAAGAATGACATTCGGTTAATTGAAATGACGAAAGGAAATAAAAACTATGAAAAAAACATTTATTGATCATGAAAAATTAAAGGAAATTGTTAAGGATTATCCAACCCCTTTTCATCTTTATGATGAAAAAGGAATCCGAGAAAATGTTCGAAATCTTCAAAAGGCATTTGCTTGGAATAAGGGGTATAAAGAATACTTTGCAGTGAAAGCAACACCAAATCCTAGAATCTTGGAAATATTAAAAGAAGAAGGGTGTGGTGTTGATTGTTCATCCTATACAGAATTAATCTTGTCTGATATGGTTGGTTTTAAATCAAATGAGATTATGTTTACATCGAATGTTACCCCAAAAGAAGATTTTAAACTGGCTCGAGAGCTAAATGCGATTATTACATTAGATGATATTACACATATTGACTTTTTAGAAGAAACCGCGGGGATTCCTGAAACAATTAGTTGCCGATTTAATCCAGGTGGTGATTTTATGATCAATAATGCAATTATGGATACCCCTCAGGATGCAAAATATGGTTTTACGCGAGAACAAATGACAGAAGGCTTTAAACGATTAATGGAAAAAGGGGTCAAACATTTTGGTATTCATGCCTTTTTGGCAAGTAATACGATTGCAAATGAATATTATCCCAAATTAGCACGGATTCTTTTTAAAATGGCAGTTGAGTTACATCAGGAAACGGGAGCACATATTGAATTTATTAATCTCTCAGGAGGTGTTGGTATACCCTATCTTCCAGATGAAAAGGCAACGGATATTTTTGAGGTTGGCCAAGGTGTAAAAAAAGCATTTGACGATATTTTAGTGCCAGAAGGAATGGAAGATGTAGCGATATTTACAGAACTTGGGCGATTTGTACTCGGACCGTTTGGACATTTAGTATCAGAAGTGCTTCATGAAAAACACACCCATAAAGAATATATTGGATTAGATGCGTGTGCAGTCAATTTAATGCGGCCTGCAATGTATGGTGCATACCATCATATTACGGTTATGGGAAAAGAAAATCAACCCTGTGATTACAGTTATGATGTAACCGGGGGATTGTGTGAAAATAATGATAAATTTGCAGTGGATCGAATGCTTCCTAAAATTGAGATTGGTGATTTAATTGTGATGCATGATACGGGAGCACATGGTTTTGCAATGGGATACAATTATAATGGAAAATTACGATCAGCTGAAATATTATTAAAAGAAAATGGTGAGACAGAATTAATACGACGGGCAGAAACGCCAGAGGATTATTTTGCAACCTTAAATTTATCACAATGGTCAAAAAATAAAAAATAATAAATGTTGGACAACATTTCTCAAGGATCATAATAATGATCCTTGTAAGTCGTTGAATAAAAAATAAAATGAAATTGTTTTTGAAAGGAAAAGTAAAATGGCATTAATTAATGAAAATTATCTCAAGTTACCAGGGAGTTATTTGTTTTCTGAAATTGCAAAGCGGGTAAACACCTATAAAAATGACAATCCTACCGCAGATATTATTCGGCTTGGAATTGGAGATGTAACAAAGCCCTTACCAGAAGCGGTGATTACCGGAATGCATCAAGCGGTTGATGAAATGGCAGATGAAAAAACATTTAGAGGATATGGACCAGAACAAGGGTATGATTTTTTAATTAAAAAAATCATTGAGTTTGATTACGAAAACCGAGGCGTTACAATCGATCGTGATGAAGTTTTTGTAAGTGATGGGTCAAAAAGTGATACAGCAAATTTTCAGGAAATTTTTGGTGCTAATAATAAAGTTGCAATAACTGATCCTGTTTACCCTGTGTATATTGATAGTAATGTGATGGCTGGAAGAAGTGGGGATCTTGGGCAAGATGGAAGATGGACGAATTTTGTTTATATGCCATGTGTAGCTGAAAATAATTTTGTTCCGGAATTACCAAATGAGAAGGTTGATCTGATCTATTTATGTTTTCCAAATAATCCAACAGGGACAACAATTTCTAAAGTTGAATTAAAAAAATGGGTTGATTATGCAAAAGCAAACCAAGCGATTATTTTATATGATGCTGCTTATGAAGCGTATATTCAAGAAGACGATGTGGCCCATAGTATTTATGAAATTGAAGGTGCAAAAGATGTTGCAATTGAGTTTCGGAGTTTTTCTAAAAATGCAGGATTTACGGGTACGCGATGCTCATATACCGTTGTTCCAAAAGAAATTATGGGATATACCTCAAAAGGTGAGGCAATTCCATTAAATCCATTATGGAATAGACGTCAAACGACCAAATTTAATGGGACACCCTATATTATTCAAAAAGGGGCAGAAGCTGTTTATACAAAAAAAGGACAAGAACAAATTGCGTTTCTTGTGAATTATTATATGGCTAATGCAAAACTTATTCGAGAAGGCGTGGCAAGTACAGGGCTTGAGGTTTTTGGCGGTATTAATGCACCATATATTTGGTTAAAGACCCCAGAAGGCATGAATTCATGGGCGTTTTTTGATAAATTACTGCATGATGTAAATATTGTTGGAACTCCAGGAGCGGGTTTTGGTCCAAGTGGTGAAGGGTATTTTAGACTTACAGCTTTTGCTAGTAAGGAAAATACCGAAAAAGCTATGGAACGCTTTACTAAGCAATTTAAATTATAGTAGCATAATTGAAATAAACTTTTAATTAAAAACATCTGAAGTCGTTTGATTTCAGATGTTTTTTTTATTGGAATTTCATATAAAACAGGAGGAAGTATTTTGAATGAAGAGAGAAATAATTACAAAAGAAATTACACACGATATGGCTTGAAATTGAAAATAAAGTAGGATAAAATGATACTGATAAAAATATATATCACTAAATGAAAAAAANNATGAAAAAAGTTTAAATGAAAAATTTTCAAATAAAAAGGAGTAAAAATGACATCAACAACAATAAAAATAATAGCCATGGTATTAATGTTATTTGACCATATCGCGGAATTTATTCCAGGAAGTCCCATTTGGTTTCATTGGATTGGTCGGATTTCAGCTCCATTATTCATATTTTGTATGGCGTGGGGGTTTTATTATACTCATGATCGAAAAAAATATTTAATACGGATGTATTTTTTTGGTTTAGGCATGGGAATTATAGATTTTATATGTAATAATTTTTATCCGAATCCAGAAGTATATATTAGTAATAATATCTTTGTGACCTTATTTTTAATTGGGGTGATTGTGTGGATGATAGAATACTTTAAAAATAATAGAAAAAAAGGTGGGCTTTATCTTTTACTATTTGTAATTTATCAAATAATTTCAACAATCATTTGTATCGTAGCGGGAGAAAGTTCAAATTTTTATGGAGTAATGAGCTTTTTAGGAGCCATATTTGGAAATCTTATCTTTAATGAGGGAAGTTTTATTTTTGTTTTTCTAGGTGTTTTAATTTATTTTATCCGGAACAATAAACTGGGACTTATTGTATCTTATACTGTTTTTTCATGTTTATTTATGGGGTTAGAATGGTTGTTAGATCCAAGTGCGGCGGGATTACTGTATGTAAATTATCAATGGATGATGATAACAGCGTTACCATTGATGTTAGTTTATAATGGGAAAAAAGGAAAAGGACTAAAATATCTTTTTTATCTATTCTATCCGCTTCATATTGTGATTTTATTTTTTATTGGCAATTTATTTTTTTAATAACGTCAAAATTTTTTGACGTTAGAATCGGTTGATCTTTTTATATGAAAGGAAACGATAGCGTGCAACAATCAAATAAAATCAAAGCTAAAAAAAGACATGACATTCTTTTATATGGACAAGAACATGGCGTGAGTGTGACATGTCGAAAATATAATATTTCAAGAACACTCTATGTTAATTAGTGAAAGAGAGTTTATGATCAAAGAATTTGAGAATGTTAATAAGATCGTGTGAAATAAAAAAATGTCACACGAGAATTCAATGGAGTATCAGAAAAAAGACGTATAATAATGAAAATAGGATAATTTAATTGAAAATAATGAATCAAAGGCGTATAATTATAAGATAGCAAAGTAAAAGAGTAAGAATGAATAATTTATTACTTATATTGCATGGAAAAAGGAGATATCAGGTGAATAAATCAAGAAGTAAAGTAGTGTTATTTTCAGTTATTGGCTTTCTTATAGTAAATATAAGTTTATATTTTATAAATCTGGATAAATTTACATGGTTTATAGTAAGTGGATTAATTAATGGTGTAATCCTTTGCGGTGCGCTTGTCCTTATGAAATCCTTTGAATCAAAAGATGAAATAAAAATTGATGAAAATGAAGTAAATGAAAGAGAAACGTTTTTTGATATAGTTAAAATAATTAAAGAAAAGATAAATGAAATTCAAACGTATTCAGATGAAAATGACAAGATTTCGAGGTGTTGTAATGAAGAAATAGATCGTATGATTGAAAAAATAAATAAGATTGATCTTTCTTTTGATGATAATGAAGAAATACTAAGTCAAGTAAAAGATTTAATTGATCAGTACAAACAACCAAAAGAAAATTATTCAAAAGAAATAAAAAACAAAATGAATGAATTAAGTGATTTTTCGAACCAAATAAATAGAAATTTAATTGCATTTAAAAATGAATCAAGTGAATCATATACGATATTAGAGGAAAATAAAAAAAGTATTAATAGGATTACGGAATTACTTGTAAAAATGAATGCCGATAATGAAATGCTAGAAGATGAGCAAAAAAATAATTTAAATAGCGAACTTTTTTCATTGTTGGAAACCATGGATTTTGATATTAAAAAATTAAGTTGGCATTCAGAAGAAAATGTCAATGTGTTTAGTAAAATTGTTGAGCAAACGAATGAGGTGGCAAAACTCAGTGAAGAAAATACAGTCGGTACGGAAGATATTAATTTAGAAATTAATCAATTTACGGAAGTTTCAAATAAACTAAAAAGCCATATTGTTATGATTGAAGAAAATTCGAGTAAATCAATTGAGATGTTAAATGAAAATAAAAATACTATTGGGGGTATTTCATTACTTCTTTTAGAATTAATTGAAGGAATAAAACAGTCTTCAGAAATAAATGAAGAATTAGATCATTCTTCAAATCAAATTAGCAAATTCGTCGATCACATCAAAGAAATTTCTAGACAAACGAATCTTTTAGCATTAAATGCAAGTATTGAAGCTGCGAGAGCTGGAACGGCTGGAAAAGGTTTTTCAGTAATTGCTGATGAAATTCGAGTATTATCAAGAGGAACGGATAAATTTGCGGTGGAAATTGAACAAATTGTGAATCAAGTATTAGGTCAAGTTGAACGGTCTAATTTTGCGATTGAAAAGTGTGTTGTAAAGACGAATGATATTGAAGGCACTGCAAAAAAATCAGGAGATGTTATACAAGACATACAGGATGTGTTAATACAATTGAATCATTCTTTAAATGAAATAAAAGACATTTCTATATTTCAAGTGGATACTTCAAAGGATATTCAATTGGCAATTGCAAAAGTTGCAGATGCGGTGGAAAGTACTCATCATGTAACGACCGATACAATTGATATCATTGCAGCACAAAAAAATAAAAATATAGAATTATTAAATTATTGTAATAAGCTTTCTGAAATGGCAAGTAATGTTCAAAAATTAACAGCACAACATAAAAATAATGATGAAATAATATTTGGAATTAATCCCTTTACATCGCCTGAAAACATAAAAAATATGTATCTTCCAATATTAAATAATGTATTCAATAAAATAGGATATAAAGTAAGAACAATGATTGTGAAAGATTATGAAGCTTTAAGTAACGGAATGAAAGATGGTGTCATTGATGTTGCATGGTTTTCGCCATTTGCATATGTCAATGCTCATGATAAAATTGGAATTGAGCCATTGGTATCGCCAAAAGTAAATGGTAAGGTTTCTTATAATGGATATATTATTACGCGAAAAGATACTTATATTAAGGAATTAAATGATTTGAAGGGTAAAAAATTTGCATATGTTGATGAAGGTAGTGCATCAGGTTATCTTTATGCACGACATATTATAAAATCGAAAGGCATGAATCCGGATAAAATTTTTAGTAAAGCTGATTGTTTAGGAAGTCATGATAGTGTCATAAAAGCGGTACTATCTGGTGAATTTGATGCAGGTGCAACCTATAATGAAGCAATGGATGATGCCGTTAAAAATGGAATAAGTATGGATAATTTTAGGATTATTGCAAAGACAGCAGAGATTCCAAAGGATGCGATTGCAATAAACCCAAAACGATCAAAAGAGTTGAGTGAGAAATTAAAAAATGCTTTTGTTGAGTATAGAAAATTACCTTTCGTAAAATCACCTGTCGATGGTTTTGTTGAAAGTCATGATGAGAAATATAATGTTATTCGTGAAGTTATGTAATTCAGGGGTTCTTAAAAGTTGAAGAAATAGACGATAAAAGTAAAAAAAAAGGGATCATAAAGATCTCTTCAGACTGTAGACAAAGATACAAAGTAGTGCCAACAATTGTTACATCATGGTGTGTGCCTCAATTCGAACAGACGATAGTCTGTTCGAATTGCCAGCACACAACAGATTAACAATTAGTTGGGACGGGGTTTGTCACCAAACTGAGAGATGAATATCATCTCTTTATTTTTTTAGCATTAAAAATTCATTTCTTGAACAACAATGGAATTAAGAGTAGCAAGGTCTTTTTTCATATCCGTAATTTCATTATTTTTATCTGCTAGAAATTCAAGAATAATCAGTCCACTGGTACTACAATGACTATCAGATGATTCATGAAGCCCAAGACGCGTTTTAATGATGCAACCATGTTTGGTTAATAATTCTTGTACTTTTATTGCCTCATTTTCACGATTCCCAATTTGTATTCCAATAATACGTCTCATAATAGATCCTCCTTTAAAGTTTGGTATGTTGATTTAATACCCGTATTATTGAGGGGTTAACATCTATTTTAAAGAGGGGATAGCAAGTTGAATTTTTTGTTTTTTAGAATGAGATGATAGTTGTCCTAAATCGTAGAATAATGAGATGATGATTTTAATTTTTCAATCATTGCAAAAATATCATTGAGGGATTTTCCAGAGTCCTTTGCAATACGTCGCATATCTTCATATTCAGGAGATTCACGATGTATTTGTCCATAGTCAGAAATTTTCATGGTGACATCACCAAAGGGGGTATGAAGCTTTTTAAATTGCCGATTCATGCAAATGCGATTGACTTTATATTTTCGTATTCCAAGGGTTGATGTTTCACTTAAAATGATGTTTTCAATCGATTCCAAGGTTGATTCATGACATAAAACAGTTAAATGGATACCCGGTCGATTTTTTTTCATATAAACAGGGGTATAGAAGGCATCAAGTGCTCCATTTTCCATTAATCGTTCAAGAACATATCCTGCGATTTCGCCTGTCATATCATCAATATTGGTTTCAACAACCATGGTTTCGTTGGGATCGGATTGCCGTCCTTTTATGATGCGAAGCGCATTAAGAATTCCAAAATCTTTTCCACCAAAACCATAGCCTGTTTTTTCTGGAATCAAATGTGGGGTTGTTGGAGAATACTGTCCAAGTTCAGCGAGGATAGCAACGCCAGTAGGTGTTGCAGATTCACCGTCAATTGCTTTTGAATAGATCTCGAAATTTGATTCGCAGAGAATCTCAGCCGTTGCCGGGGCAGGGACAGGAAGAAGTCCATGTGCACAACGTACCCAGCCACTGCCAACATTAATTTTAGAACCATAGACAATTGAAGGTTTGAGGGTATGATAACAAATTGCCGCACCAACAATATCAATAATGGAGTCTAAAGCCCCAACTTCATGGAAATGGACCCGTTCAATTGGAAGATTGTGTACTTTGGCTTCTGCTTTAGCAACCCGGGTGAAAATAGCGATCGCTGTTTTTTTCACATCATCTGAAAGAGACGAATTTTGAATGATTTCTTTAATGTCTTCAAAATGTCGATGTTGCGGATTTTCTTCATTTAAAATGACATGACAACGCGTACCAGAAATTCCACGACGTGTGGTTTTTTCTGCTTCAATTCTAAAGTTATTAATATTTAATTTATTAAGTTCTGTTTGAATAAAGTATGGGTCAATACCAAGATCAATAAAAGCACCTAAAACCATATCACCACTAATACCAGAAAAACAATCAAAAAATAATACTGTCATAAAAGACCTCCTTGGTTAAAAAACGATGAATTTTGAATTGCGATTATAATTTATTAATTTTTGATGCCATACAAGCAGCACCAAAGCCATTGTCAATATTAACAACACCAATCCCACTTGCGCAAGAAGTAAGCATCCCTAACAATGCGGATATACCTCCAAAATTAGCACCATAGCCAATACTTGTTGGAACGGCTACGATCGGTTTATCAGTAAGTCCACCAACAACAGAAGCAAGGGCACCTTCCATACCAGCAACCACTATAATTGTTTTCGCTTGATTGATGATAGTGATATTGTCTAATAGACGGTGAATCCCAGCAACACCAACATCATAGAGACGTTTAACTTGATTTCCCATTACCATGGCAGTTATTGCTGCTTCTTCAGCTACAGGAATGTCAGCGGTTCCAGCAGTAACCACCAAAATATACTCATCCGTTGTTTTATAGTCTTTGCGTTTGACAACGACGGATTGAGCATCTTCATAATAAATGGCATCTGATGAAACGGATTTAATCGCTTCAAAAACATCTTTGTTTGCCCGAGAAGCTAGAATATTACCGCTTGAACGTTTGAGCATATTTTTGACAATGCCTTTAATTTGATCTAGGGATTTTCCCGGACTATAAATGACTTCAGGATAGCCATTTCTTAGTTCGCGATGATAATCAATTTTAGCGTAATCGAGATCTTCATAGGGTAATATTTTTAATTGCTCCAAGGCATCATCGACGTTACAATTGTGGTTTTTTACATCTTCTAAAAGTTTGGTTAAATTTTCGATATTCATGATTTCCTCCATTAGTCAGGATATTAATTTTTGATAAAAATACGAACGGGATTAACGTAGTGAATGAATATAATCCGTCATTTCTTTTAAGGTAAGTTGATCGAAGATTGTTTCACTATCTATAATAATATCATATTTTGTTTCAATACGGTAGATGAGGTCAAATAAGCTTAGTGAATCACCACCGAGATCAAAAATAAAATGGTGTTCTAAAGCAATGGATGTATTAGGGAGCTTTAAAATCTCGCTCCAATTGTCGGCCATTTCTTTATACAGGCCTTGAAGCGTCGAAAAAGTTGGATCATGAAGGGAAATAGCCTCGGTGAGGTATTCGCCATTTTCCCAGGTGCTTGATAATTTAAGATGATCTGTTTTTCCTGAAGGCGTCTGAGGAATCGTGTTAATTAGAATACCCCATTGAATTGGAATATTCCAAGTCGATCCAATAGCAGAGCTTGCTTTTTTTAAAAGGGTTGGATTGGAAGTTGTGCTAAAAAGCACTAATTCATTTTTTTGAGTTGTTCGATTCATTCCTTGAATAAGAACTAGGGATGACTGATCGGATAGCGATTGTTTCCCAGTTTTTTCTAAATCAGAGGCTAAATAATTTTCACCATTAATAATAAGAATATCTTTATAACGACCAAAAATGGTTAACCATTTTTTATGAAAAAATCCGAGATCTCCTGTATTAAACCAGCCCTCATCATCAATAGAGGAATTTTCTTCCGAATCTTTTGAATAATAGCCTTTCATAACATTGCTTCCTTTAATGTGAACAATACCGAGATAATCGTTTGCTAAGATTTTTCCAGATAGATCTTTGATTACAACTTCGTTGCATTCATCTAAAACTCCAACGGATACCCGACTAATAGTATCATTATCAGGCGAACAAAAGAAAAGTTTTTTTCCAATTGAAATGCCGCTACCTAAAAAATGGTCGACACGAAATGAATAACCATAAGGTGTATAGGAAACACCCATGGTTGTTTCACTTAATCCATAGGCAGGTTTTAAGGTGTCTGGAGTCCAGCCCATCGCCTTTGTTTGTTTTTCAAAATCCAATAAAGAATGGGGGTTAGTATCTTCGCCACCACAAAAACAAATATATATGGAAGAAAGATCTAAGGATGAATTATTTTTAATTCCAAAGCGAAGTAAATGTTCAATTCCAAAAAGGGCAGCGCCTGAAACCGTTGCCGAAAAAGATGACAATTTTTCTAACCAAATATTTGGATTTTGAATAAATAAAGTGGTACTGATATGATATTGAGAAAAATTATTGACGATTGGAACTAAGTGATACCCGACAAAACCAAAACAATGTGAGAGAGGAAGCCAATTTAAGTAACGTTCTTGGATGTTTTCACGAACGATAATACTACTTGCAAGTCCGCCTTCATAGAGATTGTTTTGGGTCAAAATAGCACCTTTAGGTTGTGATGAAGTTCCAGAAGTAAATTGAATCATACCTGGATCATCCTTTGAGACATGAGAAATTTTTCCTAGACCATTATGGTTAAGGAGGGGATACATTAATAAATTAGGATGAAGGATAGTGGTGACGCCATGAAGATCACTGATTATGAAAGGGTGATCCAAAAGGCTTAGAGCATTCTTAAGGTAAATATTTGATTTTTTATCGTACGCAAGGGGAAGAATAGCAGGAACCATACCACCGAGAATCCCAGCCCAAAAAGTTGAAATTTGAGAACGGATACTTTTAAATTGAAAAACAAGAAAATCACCTTTTTTTATACCCTGAGATTGCAATCCACCTAAAATTGTGAGAGAACGATGGAAGAGGGAGGCATATGTTTCTGTAAATTCTTTTCCATTGGATTCAAGATAGGTAATGGTTTGTGTACTATTTTTTAATTTAATAAATGATTCTTGAATGGTTGTCATATAGATATCTCCTATGGCATCATTATTTTTGAGACTTAAATCATGGTGTAGCCACCATCAACAGCAATGGTTTGTCCAATAATATAATCACTACTGGATGAACAAAGAAAGGAGATAATACCAAAAAGATCATCTTCTTTTCCTAATCGTCCAGAGGGAGTGTTTTTAGTGTGTTCGTTTAGAGCATATTTGGGAAAATTTGATTTGGCCATATCGGTTTCAATAACTCCAGGTGCTATCGCATTAACTTGAATATTTAATCGTGCAGCTTCTCGTGCTAAGGCTTTTGTAAAAGCAATGACACCACCTTTAGCGGCAGAGTAGTGGGTGAAACCATACCCTCCAACACGTCCTGCAATGGAGGCAATATTTATAATTTTTCCGTATTTCTGTTTTTCCATTACTTTATAGACCGCATGGGTTGCAATAAAAGTACCGGTTAAATCAATATCTATAACAGCTTTCCAATCCTTAAGTGTCATTGCACTGAAGGTTTTAACAGGGAAAATGCCGGCATTGTTAATGAGTACATCGATTTTCCCAAAAGTACACATAACTGTTTCAACCATGGCGGTGGTATCTTCTTCTGATGAAATGTCACATCTTACGGCGATGGATTTTGTCGGAAGTTTGTTAGCTGCTTCTGTTGCAGTTTCAATATTTCGACCAATAATAACAATATGGGCACCTTCTTGACTAAGATATTGAGCAAATGAATATCCTATTCCACGCGAAGAACCAGTAATAATAATTACCTTGTTTTCATGTAGTTTAGTCATTGCTTTAACCTTCAATTTCGCCAATAATTTGGCCAACTGTCACACGATCACCTTCATCTACCAAAATGGATCGTAAGATGCCATTACTTGGAGATTCAATGTATATTGCAATTTTATCAGTTGCAGCTTCAGCAATATTATCACCTTTTTTTATGGGATCACCAATTGCAACCATCCATTGTCGAATATTAATTTCTTCAGCACCTTCAGCAAATTCTGGGATAATTATTTCATGTTTCATAATAAACTCCTTCTAATTTTTCAGTTAGATTTTAAAATAAGTGTTATGTAGTACTTTTTCTAGTGGTTACGGTATCAAACATCTCATTAAAGCATAAAATAAACTGATTTCTAGCGGCTTTAATTGATGGCGGAAGAATTCCACATGCTTTAATTGAGGTGACGCCTTTATCATGAATGCCACATGGAATAATCGTAGAAAAATGATTGAGATTGGGATTAATATTAATCGATATGCCATGAAATGTTACCTGATGTGATATGGCTATTCCAATAGCAGCAATTTTTTTTTCTTCATCTGTATGTGGTTCAATCACCCAAACGCCACTACGGCCTTTAATCCTAAAACCTTTAATTGAATAGGTTTCAAGGAGATTAATAATAATTTGTTCTAAACAACGAACATAATGGTGCGCAGTGTCAATATACGTATTAAAATGAAGAATTGGAGAAACAATTAATTGACCATTTCCGTGGTAGGAAATATCGCCACCCCGTGATACTGTTGTTATTTTTATTCCCATTAATTTTAATTCTTCGTTTGAATAAAGCAAGTTTTTCTCATGGCTATTGCGCCCGAGAGTAATAATGGGATAACATTCTTGAAATAATAGGATGTCGTGTATGTTTTTTTGTACACACTGATGATGCAAATTTTCTTGAATAGTAAACGCCTCATCATAAGAAATCAACCCAAGATCCAGCCAATTTAATGCTTTTGTCATGTTTGTCCTCCGAGGTGGTAATGTTTCATTTTTCGGTATAGTGTGCTACGAGATATCCCAAGATAATGGGCAACCTTCTTACGTTCTGAGAAAAGGGAGAGTGCTTTTTCAATGTTTTGTCGTTCGATATTCTTCAAATTACCAGATTCTTCTTCAGGAGAGTTGATAATAGGGATGCTTTCATGAGAAAAACAGGGTGTTGTTTTAAATATGCAATTGGTAATAAAATAATCATCAATTTGACTTGACTCGGTAAAATTGATTGCACGTTCAAGAGCATTTTTTAATTGCCGGATATTCCCTGGCCATTCATATTCTTCTATTTTTGAAAGTGTTGATGGAGTTAACGGTTCGATGAATTTTTGACAGTCCTGTGCAATTTCATTTAAAAAATAATTGGCAAGAATGGTAATATCTTTCTTTCGTTTTCTAAGAGGTGGAATGTTGATTTGTAAAACATTCAGACGATAATAGAGATCTTCTCTAAAATTTCCTTTTTCAACTTCTTCAATTAAATTTTTATTGGTAGCGGCAATCACACGGAGATTAATTGGAATATCAGTTGAACCACCAATTCTTTGAATATAACGTTCCTGTAAAACGCGCAGAAGAATGGTTTGGGTTGTGAGAGGCATTTCGCCAATTTCATCCAGAAAAATTGTTCCGTTTTTAGCTAATTCAAATTTACCTTTTTGACCATGTTTAGACGCACCAGTAAAGGCGCCTTCGTTGTAACCAAATAAAACACTTTCTATAAGAGAATCCGGAATGCCTGCACAATTAACAGCAACAAAGGGTTGATTCGATTGATAGTCATTATGAATTGCTTGGGCAAACATTTCTTTTCCAGTGCCACTTTCACCTTGGAGTAATACAGTAGCAGATCCTTTAGCAGCAATTTGAGATAAATGGATTGAACGTAAAAGTTCGGAACTTTCACCAATAATATCATCAAAGGTAAAACGTGTTCCTTTACGACAATTTTTGTGGCTTTGATTCGAAGGTTTGACGATATCCTTTAGGGTAGCAACAGCACCAACAATTGTTCCATTATCTTGTAATATTAATTTGCTATTAATTAAGCAGTTAATTTTTTTACTTTTTGTTATTAAATGTTTTTCTTTTTCCACGATGTGTTTAGGTGGTTTACCATATTGATCTAAAATGGTTTCGCCTTCCATAATATCAAGGATATTTTTTCCATAAGAATCAAAGGTTGTTGTTTTTAATATTTTCGCACCATGAGAATTAATTCCAATAATTTTTCCGTTAACATCAACAGCAATAACACCATCAGAAATTGAATCAATCAGGGTACGTAAATAATAGTTGGTTAAATTAATTTGTTGATTTGAAGCGGCAACACAGAGTTGACGGGTAATAGCTTTTGTTGTAGCAACAACCATTCCCAAGGTGTGGGGGTAAGTTTTTTCTTTTGGACCTGCCATATCTAAAATACCGAGTAGGATGTCATTTTCATCAAAAATTGGTGCTGCTGAGCAGGTTAGATTATGGTAACATTGATAATAATGTTCAGCGCCAATCACTTGGATCGGTTGTAAAAGATTAATGGATAATCCAGTGGCATTGGTACCGGCTTTACTTTCATTCCAAATACTGCCACGAACAAGATTTTTATTAAAGGCTTCTTCTAATACCGATTCATCGCAAATTAATTCAAGGACAATCCCATTTGGATCGGTTAGCGTGGTTGAAAATCCTGATTGATTTACAAATTCTTGCAGCTCAATCATAAAAGGGATACTAACATCGAGCAATGGTTTATTTTTTGAAAGCAAGTCAATAAATTGTGATTCGGGTACACAGGGTGTTTGATTTAAATCCATTGGATTGAATCCAGAATTTTTACATTGAATCCATGAATCAAGAATTTCTTTTCGTGTTGATGAATGAACAGGACGATTATGAGTAAAATTATTCCAATTTTTTTCTAAAAAAACAAAATCTGTATCGTTTTTCAAAAGCACACTCTCCTTATATATTGTATCGTATTTTGAAAAGCTGTTTATTGAATGCGTATGTACAGACATCGTTTACCAAAAGAAGTTCTCCTGGTAAACGATAAAAAAGACTGCTTTTATTTTGGACAAGGGAAGGTATAACATGTAGCTGCAAGTTTCTGTAAATCAGCATTGAGTTGAGCAAAGATATAAACTGGGGCACAACCAGGATAGTAGGTTACAGAATTTGCGAGTTTTGCACCTTCGCGAACCTTATCAGCTGAAGGAAAAAGTTCCCAACAGTCGCCACAAATAAATACATTTTTGTCAATACATAGTTCAGGTTCAAAGTCAGGAACGCCTCCAGCAATGACAACAATTTCACCTGATTTTTCCAAGAATGTTTTCATATCAATGCCACTGTTTGCAAAGGAATCTAAGGCGCCTCGAACATTTACAAAACATCCTGGACAGGTTTGTTGCATACAACAGGTAAGACCGGCATACATCCCAATTGGATCGCCATTAGGACGTTTAAAATGTTTCATTACAGAGTCAATAGAATTGCCTAACACATCGATTTTTTTAAGATCAATTTCTCCTAAACCTTCGGTGCCTGCACATCGAATAGCTGGAATTTCCATCGGTTCAAATCCCATAACAGCAGCAGCAACAGAATCGACAGCAACGGTATCTGTTCCAGCTAGGATAAGATTCATTTCAATTGGTGTGCCAGCATGCGGTCCTTGGCCTTCCATACCAATGATTGAATCAACGATAACAAGATCAGCTTTTCTAATTTTATAAAGATCTGACATTTTTTGTCCAAGTTCTATACGATGGGCACCTTGTTGTTGGGTATCAGGATGGCAATTTGGAATAATACCGTTCCAATTTTTCAAACCCAGGGTAACGGTTCCAGCTAAATGAACTTTCATTTTAGGGAGGTTAATAACAACATCGGCATCTAAGAATGGTTTAAAAACAGTTGCATGCTTAAAGACTTTTGCATTGGGGATTTCAATTGGCACAACATCGGTTTCATCAAAATAGATCACTTTATCGGCACCACCAAGATAAGCGGCTTCTTCCATTTTAGAATCTTTAAAAGCAGGTTTTGCACGACCAACATGAAGTCCGAGAGAAGGGTTATCACCGACAAATACTTTCGAAGCTTTTGAGTTTTCTTTTACATAGGATACAACAGCTTCAATGGTGCGTGGGTCAACGACAGCAAAACTTTCTGGTGGTGCTTGAAAAGCAAGATTTGGTTTGATAAGAACCGTTTGTCCTTCTTTTATTATAGAATCAAGAGAACCAATGGATAATTCAATTGCTTTTCCAACGGCTGTTTTAATTTTTTGAACATCATTGGCATCACGGACATATTTTCCCGTCATAAATTGAGCATTGCCTTCAGGTTGTTCAACTTTTACAATGGACACTTTTGGTTTAGTTATACAGATAGATTCTTTTGGTTTAGTCATGATTGTCTCCTCTTGGTATTTTATACCCTAAATTTACCCAAACAATTGGATATATGATAAAATAACGCAATTTTTATGCCAAGACAACAATTCTTTTAAATAGGCGTTTTGAAAGGAAATCAATAAAAATAGCGTGAGACACGTTTCATTTTGACACTTAGTATGTATCAAAATGAAACGTGCCAAAAAATATGAATATTCAGATTAAAAAATCTATGATACTATTAATAATGGGTATAATAGATAAATAAACTTTAAGAAGTTAAATAAGATGCAAAAATAAAATAAGGAGCAAAAATGAAAAAAATATTAGTGTTAAATGGTAGTCCGAAAAAAAATAATAGTCTCACAATGAAGATTGTTGACAGTTTTATATCTGGAATTCAAGAAACGTTACCAGAAGTTGATATTGAGAAAGTAAATTTAATTGAAAAAAACATTCAGCCATGTATGGGATGCTTAGGATGTTGGACGTCGAGTCCCGGTGACTGTGTGCAAAAAGATGATATGGGTGAGTTAATTAATAAATACTTAGATGCTGATATTATTATCTGGTCAACACCATTGTATCATTATGGAATCACAAGTATTATGAAAAAATTTATTGAACGAACATTACCAGAAGAACTGCCATTTATTGATGCTGAAACAGAAGGGATATTTAGACATCCGTATCGTAATCCTGAAAAGATGAAAGGAAAGAAACATGTTTTAATTAGTACCTGTGGTTTTCCAAGTATTAAAAATAATTACGAAGGTGTGATCGAACAGTTTAATAATTTATTTGGAAAAGATAAGTGGGAAAAAATTCTGTGTGTTGAAGGCGCATTATTAGACATAGCTCAATTAAGTAATTATACTGATCCATATTTAGAACGTGTAAAAGAAGGTGGACGTGACTATATTGAAGGATATCATATTTCAGAAAAAATTCAAGACGAATTAAAAAAACCATTTGTAGAGATTCCTGAATTTCTGGAAATGGCAAATTTGAGTTATGGAATTGATGATTTGCGTAGTGGTGAATCGGATGGTGGTTTAATTGCATGGAATTTCATGAATACGATGCATGATGCTTTTAATTCTAAAATACGTCCTAAATTGAAAGCTGTTTTGCAAATTGATTTTACAGATATAAAAGAAAGCTATCAGTTAGAAATAAAGAATGAAAAGTGTAGTTTATTAAAAAATGATTTTAGAAAACCGACAAGTCGAATAACCACCAATTTTACAAATTGGGAGCGTATATCAGAAGGTAAAATTGATATTGCTCAGGCATTGATGGAAAAGAAATTTACAATTGATGGTAATTTTAAAATTATGAATGCGCTGGTTGATGGATTATTTGGAGAGGTTGCGCTTCATCCAGATAAAAAGAAAAAATTAATGCCTGTTGTATTTAAAAATACACCCTATTGGTTTATTTTCATAATGATTCCTTGGATTGTTTGTTTTGTTATGGGAATTGGTAATCCGATTTTAGGGGTAGTTATTCCGCTTACGATTTCGGGATTATTGTGTGCAATAAAAAAAGGATCAGAATTAGTGTATTTTGATAAAACGACTTTATCCTTTTTTTCTTTATTTGCATTGGTCACTGTGCCATGGGGACATGAGTATTCAGGGATTACGATTGTAGTCGTCGGATTTATTGGGCTTTTTGTGATTTGGTTGGCAAGTGTATTTAAAACAGAACCGTTGACAGCAGATTATAGTCATTATTTAGTTGGGAAAAATGCTTTAAAAAATGTTTTGTTTTTAAGAACAAATCGAATTATCACGATTGTTGGTGCGATCGTATTATTAATTGATGCTGGTTTTGCATATTGGTTAAGTACAACAGCAATGGTTGGATTCGCAGGAATTTTACCACTTATCCTCTTTATTCCGATGCTTGCATTTGGGATTTGGTTTGAAAAATGGTATCCATCATATTGTGGAAAATCAAAATAAAGGGAAGATTAGAATTATTTAATGAAATAACTTAAAGGGCAAATACCCCTTCAAACTGTAGACAAAGATATAAAGTAGTCCCGACAATTGTTACATCATGTTGTGNNGGCGAACAGGCGGTAGCCTGTCCGAATTGCCAGCCACAACAGATTAATAATTAGTCGGGACGGCGATTTGTCGATAAACTGAAGGGTATTTGTCCTTTTTTATTTATTTTGTAGAAGAAAAAAGGTATACTTAAATACAAATAAAAAAATTAAGGAGAAACTATTAGATAATCATGGCATTAATAAAAAATTAATAGTATGAGTATAGAAACTTAATACAGACTGTAGACAAAGATATAAAGTAGTCCCGACAATTAGTTACATCATGTTGTGTGCATCAAGGCGAACAGGCGTTAGCCTGTCCGAATTGCAAGCATACAACAGATTAACAATTGGTCGGGACGGGAGTTTGTCGACAAACTAACTAAATATTCTAAAAATCTAATAAAAAATACTATGTTAACACTCGATAAAATTTATCATGCTTCATTTGCGTTAAAAAAATATATCAGACCGACTGATCTTATTCATGCACCAAACATTTGTCCGGGAACAGATTTATATTTAAAAACAGAAAACTTACAGATTACAGGTTCATTTAAAGTTCGCGGCGCGTGTTATAAGATTTCTCAATTAAGCGAAGATGAAAAAGCAAAAGGTGTCATTGCATGTTCAGCAGGAAATCATGCACAAGGCGTTGCAATGGCTGCTTCAATTAATAAAATTAAAGCGTTAATTTGTTTGCCAGATGGGGCACCTATTTCAAAAGTTGAAGCAACGAAATCCTATGGAGCAGAAGTGTGTTTAGTTGATGGGGTATATGATGATGCCTATGCGAAAGCGATTGAACTTCAAGAAGAAAAAGGATACACGTTTATTCATCCTTTTGATGATGAAGATGTGATTGCAGGTCAAGGAACCATTGGTTTAGAGCTTTTAGAAAGTTTGCCAGATATGGATGCGGTTATTGTTCCGATCGGTGGTGGTGGTCTTATTTCAGGGATTGCATATGTTATAAAATCCCTTAATCCTGATATTAAAGTATATGGGGTACAAGCGTCAGGGGCTTCAAGTATGGTTAATTCAATTAACGATCGCGAAATTCAGCGATTATCTCACGTCACAACAATTGCAGATGGGATCGCAGTAAAAGAGCCAGGCAAACAAACCTTTGAGTTATGTTCTAAATATGTTGATCAAATAGTAACCGTAACCGATGATGAAATATCGACAGCGATATTAACATTAATTGAACAGCAAAAATTAATTGCTGAGGGAGCTGGGGCAGTTTCTGTTGCTGCGGCAATGTTTGATAAATTGCCAATAAAAGGTAAAAAAGTTGTGTGCTTGATTTCTGGTGGTAATATTGATGTTACGATATTATCACGCATTATTAAACGGGGATTGTTAACATCAGGGCGGACGTGTTCATTTAATATCGAATTGTTGGATAAACCGGGGCAGCTAAAATTAGTTTCTGAAATTATTGCAGATTTAGGCGGTAATGTTATTTCAATTCATCATGAACGGAGTAATGAAGCGTCGGATATTAATGGTTGTTTTTTAAGAGTAGAATTAGAAACCAGAAATTATGAACATATTAAAGAAATACGTCAGGGATTAAGGGGACAGGGCTTTTCATTACAATAAAAAGGAATCGATGATATAAATTGATTATAAACCCAGTACTTAATGGGTTTAATAGTCTAAAGAAAAGGCAAAAAATACGAATAATTAGGGGTTCTGAAGAATCGTTGGAGGAAGTTGATAAAATTGTGATTTACATTATTAATGCAGAACTAGTTAATTGGATCAAGTTTTATTGCAACAACTGATATGGCTCTTAAATTATTAGGGATTTTAGCCTAAGGTACCATTGGAACTATGGAATCAATTATATTAGGAGCGCGAGTAATCGATAAGATTACTAATTAAAAACACAGGAAATTAGTTTTCTGTGTTTTTTTCTTGACAATTTTTCCCATTTGTATTATTGTATTAACTGCGCGGTACAATAATACAAAGGAGGATTGAAATGAAATGGCATATTGATTCAGATCGACCTATATATAAACAATTAATAGAACAGATTGAATTGAGAATTATATCAGGAGTATTGAAGCCTGGAAACAAACTTGATTCGGTACGTGAAATGGCAATGGAAGCTGGGGTAAATCCAAATACAATGCAAAAAGCGTTAGTTGAATTAGAAAGAATGGGTCTTGTTTTTGCTCAAAGAACAAGTGGACGATACATTACGGAGGATAGAAAAATGATAGAGGAATCAAAAAAATCATTAGCAGAAAAAGAAATTTATCAATTTTTTGAAAAAATGAAATCACTTGGATTTGAAAAAGAAGAGATCATAAAAATAATTCAAAAAGAAGAAAGTGGGAATGAAAATGATCGTTTTAAAAGCTAAAGAACTAACAAAAAAATATGGTAATTTTCATGCACTTTCAAATATTGATTTGGAAATACCAAATGGACGAATGATTGGTTTGTTGGGACCAAATGGAAGTGGAAAGTCAACATTTATAAAATTAGCAACAGGTCTTTTAGTACCAACATCAGGCGAAATTAAAATTAAGGATCAGTCTCCAGGACCAAAAACAAAGGCGATAGTTTCTTATTTGCCTGAAAAAACTTATTTAAATAGTTGGATGCGAGCAGAAGATATTCTTGGATTTTTTGATGACTTCTATGAAGATTTTAATCGAATTAAAGCTTATAATATGCTTGTTGATTTAAAAATAAATCCCCGAGATCGTTTAAAAACGATGTCAAAAGGAACAAAAGAAAAGGTTCAGTTAATTCTGGTAATGAGCAGAGAATCGGATTTGTATTTGCTCGATGAACCCATTGCTGGGGTGGATCCTGCGGCTCGTGATTATATTTTAAATACGATCATAACAAATTATAAAGAAAATGCATCTGTTGTTATTTCAACCCATTTAATTTCAGATATTGAAAAAATATTAGATGATATTATTTTTATTTCCCAAGGCGAGATCAAACTTCAATCAACAGTGGATGACATTCGAGAAAAAAATAATCAATCAGTTGATGGACTATTTAGAGAGGTGTTTAAATGTTAGGTAAACTATTAAAATATGAGATTAAAGCAACGGGTAGGATTTTTCTACCATTATACCTTGCACTATTAATTTTAACAATTATAACAAAAATTATAATGAATATTACAATTTCAAGTACGGGAAATTTTGTTGTTGTTACAGATGCAAATATAAATATTGGATTAGGCTTAAGTATGGCATTATACTTTACACTGATTGTTGTTTTATGTGTGATGACTTTTATTGTAATTATTCAACGATTTTATAAAAATTTGTTGACGGATGAAGGCTATTTAATGTTTACTTTACCAGTTAAAATCTGGGAGAATATTGCTGTAAAATTAATAATTGGAATAATGTGGTGTTTGATATGTGGTCTAACCTTATTAATTTCAATTTTTATTTTGTCAATTGGAAATATCGCGACTTTTGAAATTTTTCAAGGCATAACGATCCTTAAAAATAGTTTTTTCACAGAATTCGGAGTTGGCCCAGGAAAAATTATCTTTGAAGTTGGTTTTGGAATGATCATTAATTTAATTGCATCAATATTGATGATTTATGTATCAATTGCAATCGGACAATTAGTAAGTAAACATCGTGTTATGGCTTCAATTGGGGCATTTATTGGAATAACGTTTATATTACAGATTCTTGGCTCGATTTTCTTAGTACTTATTCCACTTATGAATTTAGAGTCATTTTTTAATGCACAAATGAATCAATTAAAAATATTAGAAATAATTATTAATGCTACAACGATTGGAAATATTATTTTAGGGGTAATTTTTTATTGTATTACGCATTATATTTTAAAGAATAAGTTGAATCTAGAATAAGATCATTTGAAGAGTGGGTAATTATTTAGTTCGATCAAGATAATGAAAGTGAAATCTATCTTTTGAAAAAAGAGAATAGATCATGATCATTGTCTTATTTATTTTTTGAGAGATAATGATCGAAATGGGGGGAAGAATAGAATGATTTCTAAATTTTAATGAAACATCGTGCTATAATGAATGAAAAAAGCATGGAGAATTATAATGAGAATAGGAATTGATATTGGTGGTACGATGATAAAAGCTGGGATTATAAATGAAACGGGTGATATATTAGAGCAGGTCACGATACCGACAAATGTAAGGAAAGACTATAGATATATATTAAATAATTTATGTGAGATAATAAAAAAATTTCACAATAATAATGAAGCGGAAGTTTTTGTTGGAATAGGAATCCCTGGTATATTATCAGGAGATGGTAAAACAATTGTATCTTGTCCAAATTTAAATTGGAAAAATATCCATTTAGTAGAGGATATTCAGAAATGTATTGGAATCGATGTTTTATTAGCAAATGATGCAACAGTAGCATGTGTAGCAGAAGCTGCTTTTGGAAGTTTAAAAGATATTAAAAGTGGGGTGTTAATTACCCTTGGGACAGGCATTGGTGGCGGAATAATATTAAATCAACGGATTATTACAGGTGCTCATGGAGTGGCAAGTGAAGTTGGTCATATGATTATGGGAGAGAATTTTTATGATTGTCAGTGTGGGAAAAATGGGTGTTTAGAAACATTTGCTTCAGCAACGGCATTGATAAAATATTGCGAAATGCGACTAAATAAAGGCGCAGAATCGCTTCTTATGAAAGAGAAAAATTTTGATGCTAAAAAAATTATGGATTATGCAAAGTTAGGAGATCCCTTGGCTTTAGAGGCTATTAATCGTTTAACAGATTATTTAGGACGAGCAATAGGGATAATAATTGATATTATTGATCCCGAAGTCTTTGTAATTGGTGGTGGTTTATCAAATGCAGGTGATTTTTTAATGAACAAGATAAGAGAATCAGCAGAAAAATATATTACGTATCCAGAAATGATTAAACCTATCATTGTGAGTGCGCAACTCAAAAACAATGCAGGCATGATTGGGGCTGGAAATCTAAGAGAATACATATAAATAAAACATAAATCGTTAAAAAATAGTCATTTATTAATATCCCAATAATAAAGTAAATAAGAATTGGTAAAAATATTGCGGGTAGTAAATTTCCAACTTTTGTTATTTTTATTTTTAACATATTAAAGCCGATTGCTAAAATAAGAATCCCACCAATAGCATTCATTTCAAGCCTCATTTCTGGAGAAAGAAATGAGGATCAGATTATCATTAAAGCAAAAAAGGTTTTGAAAAAATAGAAAGAAAAAGTGATTTCATGGAGATTCTCAGATTAATAGTGGCAATAATATGTTAAAATAAAAGAAAGTAGGAGGTGATTTGTATGATAAAACGTTTCTCTGTTATATACATTGGATCAAGTAAGTGTGAATTAATTGTTGGACAACGTGGTAAAGGATGTATTAATATTTTAGAGCGTGCAATGTATCCTATTAATTTTGGCAGTCAAAGTTTTACTAAAGGTGAAATAAGTTTTAAATCAGTCTATGCATTGTGTCAAATTATTAATGAGTATATTGAAATGTCAAAAACATATGATGTTGAAGCGATAAAGATTATTGGAACAACGGCTCTTCGCGAAGCAAAAAATCGTTTGTATATTATTGAACAAATTAAGATAAATACAGGAGGCTATGAAGTAGAGGTGCTCGATAAAGAAGGGGAAACGTATTTAATTTATCGTCATATGCTTTTAAAATGCGAAGAAAAATTTGACTTTTATAGTAAAAATACAGGAGATCAAATGTTAGCAACCGTATCAAGCGGGAATGTGTCAGTCGCATTAATGAGAAATGGGATTATAGATTATCATCAAACCGCAGAATTAGGTTATTTGAAAATGAAGAGTATATTAAAAAGAATCGAAGAAAATACCGAGCAATTTGAAACTTTATTACTTGAATTTATAACCATTAATACCCAAGATATTGCTGAAAATATAAAAAAAAGAAAGATTACTAAAATGTTTGTCTCGTCTCATGAAGTGAATGTGATTGCACAATTATGTGGATATAAAGAACAACAACCTTATTATGAAATTGAAGCAAGTGGATTTGAGAAACTTTGTGAAGTTGCGGGGGGGTTAACTGTTAACCAATTAATAAAAAAGTATCCATTATTGCATCAAACAGAAGCAGAAACCCTTAATCATACCCTTGTTTTATACTTGAAATTATTATCAGATACTGGAGTTGAGCGATTTATTTTAACGCCGATGAGTATTGGTGATGCTATTTTAGATTTTGAATTTCAGGTGCTAAAAAATCAACGTTTATTAGAGTGGATTGAGTTAGGAAGTTATGCATCCGCAAAAGCGATTGGTCAAAAATATCATACAAGTTATAAACATGCAGAATTTGTTGAACGGATGGGATTAAGAATTTTTGATTCTTTAAAAAAGAATCATCAGTTACAAAAAAGACAACGGCAATTATTATCACTTATTTGTTATCTTATGGAAGTTGGAAGTTTTATTGATCATAAGAATTTTTGGGTTCAAAGTCGTTATATTATTGAAACCACAGATTTAATTGGTGTTACCCATGCGGAGAGAGTATTGATGGGAAAAGTAGTAGAATCGTTGCAATCACATTTTTTAATGACTGAAGATATGCTGTATGAATCGAATGGAGAAGAGCAATTAGTAGTTGCTAAACTCGCTGCAATATTAAAAATTGCGGTTGCATTGGATAAGAGTTATCAACAAAAGATTCAATCATTATCATGTCATTTTAAAAATGATAAATTAGTGATTGAAGTAAGAACACGAAAGAATATTCAATTAGAAGAATATTTTTTTAAAACAAGTCGCTATACGATGGAAAAAGTATATGGAATTAAACCAATATTGAAAATAAAGAGGATTGATACATGAAAAATAAATTATTTATTAATCGAGAAATTAGTTGGTTAGATTTTAATTATCGCGTTTTAGAAGAAGCTTATGATAAAAACAATTTAATAATGGATCGTTTAAAATTTTTAGCGATCACCGCTTCAAATTTAGACGAATTTTTTATGGTACGTATTGCAGGAATAATGGATCAAATAAATGTGGGATATACAAAGAAAACCATTGATGGTTTAACGCCAAAAGAGCAATTAACGGAACTTTCAAGATCTACACAAGAAATGATGATGCGACAATATACGTGTTTAACAAAGTCCATTATGCCAGAATTGAATCAAAAAGGTGTCTTTTTTTCAAGATATAAGGATTTAAATGAAGAAGAAAAAGAGTTTGTTTTGCATTATTTTAGAGAAGAATGTTATCCAGTTTTAACGCCTCAGGCAATTGATAATAGTCGTCCGTTTCCTTTAGTAAAAAACAATCAGGTATATTTATGCATACAGCTTAATGATCCTGAAGTAAAAAGCAAAGAAGAAAAAGAGTTTATGGCGATACTTGAAATCCCAAAGGTGATCGAACGGATTATTGCTTTGCCACATAAAGAAAAAAGTAAGCAATTAAATTATATATTTGCAGAAGAGTTAATTAGTCCATTTGTTCATGAATTATTCTCGGGATATGTGGTAAAACAAGTAAATGCCTTTAGAATTACCCGAAATGGTGATTTAGCCATTGATGAAGATGAGGCAGAAGATTTGCTAATTGAAATTGAAAAGTCTATTCAACAAAGAAAATGGGGAGCGACGATTAAATTAGAAATCACGAAATCTATGGGAAAAAAGATGAGAAAATGGTTGATGAATGCATTAGAAATAAATGAAAGTGAAATTTTTGAATTAAATGGAAACTTGGATTTAACATGCTTTATGAAATTTCAGGGGCGATCTGAGTTTGCTGAATTAAGAGAACCCCGTTTCCAATCGATTATTTCGAATGAATTTTATAATCAAGACGATATTTTTAAAGTGATACGTGAAAAAGATCGACTGTTGCATCATCCATATCAGTCATTTGACACAGTGATCGATTTTGTGCGTCAAGCAGCAGGGGATAAGGATGTGCTGGCAATAAAACAAACATTGTATCGTGTAAGCGGCGATTCTCCAATTATAGAAGCGTTAATTAAGGCAGCACAAAATGGAAAACAAGTAACAGTGCTTGTTGAATTAAAAGCGCGTTTTGATGAAGCAAATAATATTATATGGGCTAAAAAGTTAGAAAAAGCGGGTTGCCATGTTATCTATGGGTTAGTTGGATTAAAAATACATTGTAAAATGATTCTTGTGGTGCGGAAAGAATCGGAAGGTATCAGGCGGTATGTTCATTTAGGGACTGGAAATTACAACGATGTAACAGCAGGATTATATACGGATATCGGGATGTTTACTGCAAAAGAAAGTTTTGCTTCGGATATTTCGACACTTTTTAATCTTCTTTCAGGTTATAGTCATTATACCTTGTGGAAAAAGATAGAAGTTGCACCAAAAACATTGAGAAATGCATTTTATCTTTCAATTGATCGAGAAATAGAAAATGTGAAAATGGGTGAAAAAGGGAAAATAATTGCCAAAATGAATTCATTGATTGATGAAGGGATTATTAACAAATTATATGAGGCGTCCCAAGCGGGTGTTACAATTCAATTAATTGTAAGAGGAATGTGTTCATTAATCCCTGGTATTTCTAAAATAAGTGAGAATATTACAGTACATAGTATTGTAGGAACATTTCTTGAACATAGTCGGATCTATTATTTTTATAATCAAGGAAAAGAAGATATGTTTTTGTCCAGTGCAGATTGGATGGAGCGTAATTTAAATCGACGTATTGAAACCCTATTTCCAGTTGAGGACAAAGAATTGCGGATTAAATTGAAGCATATTATTGATATTACATTAAGAGATACCATCAAAACACGTATTATGACAAAAACAGGAGAATATATTCGATTAGATAAACGTGGAAAAGAATTAATTTCGTGTCAAAAATATTTTTGTGAAGAGGCAGTAGAAGAACTATTAGATGTTAAAAATAAAACCCTTTTAAATCAAAATTTAGGAGATAATCTAAATGGAACGGCGTAATATAGGAGTGATTGATATTGGTTCGAATAGTGTACATTTGGTTATTGGTGAATTTTTTAATAATGAATACTTCCAAATTATTGATGATGTAAAAGTGAATGTTCGATTATCTCAAGGTTTATCAGAAACGGGGTATTTAGCTAAGGATCGAATGGCATTTGGTTTAGATACGCTTATGATGTTTAAAAGCATGTGTGAGGCATATAAAATTGAAAAGGTGATTGCTGTAGCAACGGCTGCTGTTCGAAAAGCTATGAATGGTATAACCTATATTAATGAAATTAAAGAAAAAATTGGATTTGATGTCAAAATTATTCCTGGAGAAAAAGAAGCAACCTTAGATTATTTAGGAGCAGTTAATACGTTAGATATTAAAAATGCGTTATTAATGGATATTGGTGGAGGGAGTACAGAATTTGTTTTAATTAAGAATCGAAAAAAAATTGAAACAGTCAGTTTACCATTCGGTTCTTTTGATTTGACCGAAAAATTTAATTTAAGGGAAGAAATTACTGAGAAAAAGTTAAGATTACTTGATCTGTTTTTAGAGGACCTTATAAAAAATACGCCTATTTTTTCAAAAGCACAGGGGTTTCCAATCATTGGTGTGGGAGGAACAATTCGAAATATTGGTAAAATTCACCGAAATTTGATTGAGTATCCTCTTGAAATCGAACATAATTATCAGATGGATTATCATGATGTGAAACATGTGTGCACATTAGCTGCTAAAATGAATTTTACGGAGAGATTAAATTTAAAAGGATTGTCAAAAGGTCGAACGGATATTTTTGTGGGTGCAAGCCATGCATTAGCGTTTATTATGAGTAAAATAAAATCAGAAAAATTAGTCATTAGTGATGCAGGTTTACGAGATGGGATAATTTTTGACTATTTTGGTTATACAGAAGATAATTTGGTTTACGATATGTTTGAATTGTCATTGGTTGAGATTATGTTAAATTATAACGTTAATATTCCCCATGCGTATCATGTTAAGAAATTGACAGAAAAACTTTTTATGGAGTTAAAACCCCTTCATGAAATTAAAAAAGATGTTTCTAAGATGATAAAAGCCAGTGCAATGTTACATGATGCAGGGATAAAAATTCAATATAGTAATCATCATGAACACAGCTTTTATATTATTTTAAATGCTGGATTAGTGGGTATTAATCAAAAGGATTTATTAATGAGCGCATTTATTGCGCTTAATCATCGAACAAATAAAAAAATAAAAATATCAGGGGAATTTATCGGATTATTGCAAGACAAAGAGCGGCATTTAATTGATCAATTAAGTTTGTTTTTACAAATTGCAGAATATTTAGATCGAAGTATGGATGGTGTTGTCGAGGATATTTCCTGTGATATTTACGAGGATGAGGTGCATTTAAATGTATTAACGCGAGGTCATTCTGTATTTGACGATATGATTATCTCGGAATGTGGAAAAAAATTTAATCGTGTATTTAAGCGAAAATTAAAAATAATGAATCATCCTACAAGAGCGTAATTTAAAAAATATTCTCTTGTAGGATCATCGTAACTATGGTAAAATTTTATAATAATAATCTGGGGAGCTGCTGCTGAGATTGGAGAGATCCTAAACCCGTATACCTGATTCGGATAATGCCGACGTAGGAAGTATTAAATAATTTAAACTATTATTTAGCAGCCGCATCTTTTGATGGGCTGTTTTTTAATTTAATTTGAGAAAAGAGGTAAATATGAATTATACAACACAAATGAATGCTGCAAAAAAAGGAATCATTACAAAAGAAATGGAAGAAGTTGCTTCTTATGAATTAATGAATCCTGAAAAATTAAGAGGATTAATAGCAAAGGGGCAAGTGGTTATTCCAGCAAATAAAAATCATCATTGCTTAAAACCTTTTGGGATTGGAAATGCATTAAAAACAAAAGTAAATGTTAATCTAGGGACATCAAAAGATTGCATGGATATGGATCTTGAGCTTCAAAAAGTGCAGGATGCTGTTAATATGGGTGCTGAAGCAATTATGGATTTAAGTTCATTTGGAGATACCCGTGTGTTTAGAAAAAAACTGACATCGGAATGTCAAGCAATTATTGGAACGGTACCAATTTATGATGCAATTGTATATTATAATAAGGCACTTAAAGATATAACAGCACAAGAATGGTTAGATATTGTAAGAATGCATGCCGAAGATGGTGTGGATTTTTTAACCATTCATTGTGGGATTAATAAAAAAACGGCGGATTCGTTTAAAGCAAATAAGCGATTGACAAATATTGTATCCCGAGGAGGATCCTTGATTTTTGCTTGGATGGAAATGACAGGAAATGACAATCCATTTTATGAATATTATGATCAGATATTAGCGATTTGCAAAGAATTTGATGTTACCATTAGTCTGGGTGATGCGTGTCGTCCAGGATCCATTGAAGATGCAGGTGATATTTCACAAATTGCAGAATTGGTTGTACTCGGCGAATTAACAAAACGAGCATGGGAAAAAGATGTTCAGGTGATTGTTGAAGGACCAGGACATATGACACTTGATCAAATCGAAGCAAATATGAAAATACAACAATCAATTTGCAAAGGTGCACCATTTTATGTGTTAGGACCTCTTGTTACGGATGTTGCACCAGGATATGACCATATTACAGGTGCGATTGGTGGAGCGATTGCAGCAACCTATGGAGCGTCATTTTTGTGTTATGTTACACCAGCTGAACATTTGCGTTTGCCAAATCGTGATGACGTGAAAGAAGGAATTATTGCTTCGAAAATTGCGGCACATGCTGGCGATTTAGCAAAGGGAATTACGGGAGCAAAAGATTGGGATTATAAAATGAGTACAGCGCGACGAAATTTAGATTGGGAAGGGATGTTTGATTGTGCATTAGATTCTGAAAAAGCAAGGCGATATCGAGCAGAATCGATACCGGAAAAAGAAGACACCTGCACCATGTGTGGAAAAATGTGCGCCGTTAGAAATATGAATAAGATTTTAAACGGAGAATATGTTGATATAATGGATTGAAAATTGGTTGTTTCAGGAATTTATTCAAAAAAAACCATACATTTTGTATGGCTCTGTCTGTAGACAAAGAAAAAGTAGTCTCGACAATTGTTACATCATGGTGTGTGCCTCAAGGCGAACAGGCGGTAGCCTGTCCGAATTGCCAGCATACACCAGATTAACAATTAGTCGGGACGGGGTTTGTCAACGCTCTGGGCCATACATTTTTTATGGCTTTTTTTATTTGTAAATGAGCATACGTTATTTTTTTCTTTGGCTTTTTCCAAGATAGGCTTCTTTGATGCTATCATCAGCAAGAAGCTCTTTACCCGTTCCTTGTTTAGAAATTATGCCTGTTTCAAGAACATAGGCATAATCGGCAATGCGTAGTGCCATATTTGCGTTTTGTTCAATCAGTAAAATGGTCATTCCATCATTGTTTAACATTTTTATAATATCAAAAATTCCTTGAACAATTAATGGTGCAAGCCCTAATGAGGGTTCATCCATCATTAATAATTTTGGACGACTCATCATTGCACGACCGACAGCTAACATTTGCTGTTCACCACCTGATAATGTGCCAGATTTTTGCCATGAACGTTCTTCAAGTCGGGGAAATAATCCATAAATGTGTTTAATATCGTCATCAATATTATCTTTTCGCATGTATGCACCAATTTTTAAATTTTCAATAACCGTTAGGTCTGGAAAAACATGGCGGCCTTCAGGAACTAAGGTAATACCCTTTCCGACGATTTTTGTTGTGTCTTGTCCTAGAAGCTCTTCATCGTTATAGGTAATGCTTCCAGATTTTGCTTTAACAAGGCCGACAATTGAGCGTAAAGTTGTACTTTTCCCAGCACCATTAGCGCCAATTAAGGTAACAATACTGCCTTCAGGTACTTCAAGATTGATCCCTTTTACAGCTTCAATGCCACCATAAGATACTTCTAAATCATTAATCTTCAACATTGGCATCTACCCCCAAATAAGCTTCAATTACTTTTGGATCATTTTGAATTTCACTTGGTGTTCCCTTAGCGATGGTACAACCAAAATCCAATACGTAAATATGATCAGATATTTCCATAACTAAATCCATATGATGTTCAATCATAAATATTGTCAAATCAAAATCAGTTTTTAGTTTAAAAATCAATGCTGTTAATTCATCTGTTTCTTGAGGATTCATACCAGCAGCCGGTTCATCCAGTAATAATAATTGTGGATTTGTTGCTAGCGCACGTGCGATTTCTAAATGACGTTGTTGACCATAGGGTAGTGACGAAGCTAATTCATCTTTTAGATCAATTAAACCCATTCGTTCTAAGAGAAATTCGCAATCTGCTTTTGCCTTTTTTTCTCCTTTAATTGCTTTTGGTAATCGAAGGGTGGCAGAGAGAAATCCATAATTCACATTATGATGGGTTGCGATTAAAACATTTTCTAAAACAGTGAGATCTTTAAAGAGTCGAATATTTTGAAATGTTCGGGCAATCCCTAGGTTCGTTATTTTATGGGGTTTCATCCCTGTCGTATCTACTGTCGTTGTTACACCAAATTTATCTGTTGTGGTTAAAATCACCTTACCGCTGGTTGGGGCATAAACACCTGTGATAACGTTAAAAGCAGTTGTTTTGCCAGCACCATTAGGGCCAATGAGAGCCGCTAATTCCCCTTTTTTAATATCTATATTCAAATCATTAACGGCTGTTACCCCGCCGAATTTCATGATAATATTTTCAGTTTTCAAGAGACTCATTTTTTATTACCTCCTTGGGTGATGGACTTTTTTTTAGAGAATTTCGATTTTATAGTGCGAAGTTTTTTGCCAATAAAATCCCAAGTGAGCTCATTCGTTCCCATAATACCTTTACGGTAGAAAAGAACAATGCACATTAATAATATTGAGAAAACAACCATTCTTAGGCCAGGGCGGAAGATTGGTAAATCTAGTCCAAAGGCCATTGGTTCATCAAGAAAACGCAACCATTCTTGACCAATTGTAACAATAAAACTAGCAAGAATGGTACCAGAAATACTTCCCATACCACCGAGTACAATAATGAGTAGAAAATTGTAGGTAAGTATGAAATAGAATTGTTTTGGATCAACGGTACCAAGAAGTGCGGCAAATAATCCTCCACCAATTCCAGTAAAGAATGCACCAATCATAAAAGAAGTCATCTTTGTTTTAAATAATGCGACACCCATTGCTTCGGCAGCAATTTCATCTTCGCGAATGGACTTAAAGGCCCGACCGTAGGAAGAATTAATAAGAAGAATGGTTAAAATAATAATAACAATTGCAATACCATAGGCCCACCAAAGACTCTTAATGGTTGGAATACTTTTTATACCTAGGGCTCCATTTGTAATCGTTTGTGTATTTGTAAAAACAATTCGAATGATTTCTGAAAAGCCAAGAGTTGCAATAGCTAAGTAGTCACCCCGTAGGCGTAGACATGGAAAACCAATTAAAAAGGCTGCTCCAGCGGATAAAAGTCCACCTAGAATAAGAGCTGCAACAAAAGGTAATTGGATATTTGCTAAAAAGGGCATCATTGGTTCTAGATAAAAAAGTGTTGGTCTGATTTCAATAGGAACAGTGAAAATTGCAACTGAATAGGCACCAATTGCCATAAATCCAGCTTGACCTAAAGAAAACTGCCCAGTAAATCCATTAACAAGATTCATACCTAGGCTAATAATGGTATAAATTGCACATAAATTTAGAATTCGTCTCGAATATGAATCAATATATTGGTCAGCTAAACCAATTGACAATAACAGGATACCTAAAAAAACAATGGTTTTCCAATGCTTTTTAATATAGGTACTAAAACCGTGTTGTATTATTTCCATCGTTAGTACCCTCCTAAACTTTTTCTACTTGTTTCTCACCAAGTAGACCATTGGGGAGAAAGAGTAAGATAATAATTAATATTACAAAAGCAATTGCATCGCGATATCCAGTTAGTGCTGGGAAAAAAGCAACCATTAAGATTTCAGAAAAGCCAAGAATAAGGCCACCAAGAACAGCGCCTTTGACATTGCCTATGCCTCCAATTACTGCGGCAATAAAACATTTCAAACCGGGAACAACCCCCATTAAAGGTAATACTGAAGGGTACTTCATACACCACAAAATAGCACCAACAGCAGCAAGGGCTGAGCCAATACCAAATGTTGAAGAAATAACACCATTAATATTAATTCCCATAAGTTTAGCGGTATCATAATCTTTAGCAACAGCGCGCATTGCCATTCCAACTTTTGTTTTATTAATGACAACTAAAAGACTTGCCATAATAATAAGTGTAACAAGTGGAATAACAAGAGAGACGGGTTGAATGGATAATTCACCAATGAAAAATGGTGTTGTCATGAGTGGAAAGGATGGAAATGCTTGAGGTTTTCCAGAAAATAAATAATTTGCTAAATTTTCAAGAAGAAAGGAAACCCCAATTGCTGAAATAAGGAGTGATGTTTTTGGAGCATCACGCAGTGGTCGATAGGCGACACGTTCAATCGTAACACCTAATAAGGCGGTTAAACCAATTGTAATAATAAATGTAATATACCAAGGAAGAAAAAAAACAGCAATCCCAAAATAGGTGAAATAAGCTGCCATCATAAAAATATCTCCGTGGGCAAAGTTAATTAATCGTAATATACCGTAGACTAATGTGTAGCCAATGGCAATGAGTGCATAAAGACTTCCTAAAGAAAGCCCATTAATCAATTGTTGCAAGAATGTCTCAAGTGTCATTCCAACTACCATAATTATAACCTCGTTAAATCTTCTGAATTAAATTAAGAGTATTTGAAGACAAATACTCTTAATTTTTGGATCGTAGTCGTTGTATCATAAATAAATTAGTTTACAGTAACAGTATCTTGATAAGTGAATTTCCCATCTTTTACAACCTTGATAATAGCTTCAGTCTTTTCAGCATCGCCATTAGGGTCAATAGTAATAATACCTGTGGCACCTTCAAAGTCAACTGTTTCGGCTAAAGCATCACGAATTGCTTGTGGTTCTGCTGATCCAGCACGTTCGATTGCATCTAAGGTAAGCATATAAGCATCATAACCAAGGGCTGTAACAGCAGCAATATTTTCGCGATCTGGATAAGCAGCTTTGTATTCAGCTACGAAAGTTTTACCAGCTTCAGTCAGTGGATTTGTATCATCAAAGAATGTTGACATAACAGCACCTTCAACATCGGCACCACCAACTGTGATAAATTCATTTGTTTCCCATGTATCACATCCAATAAATGGAGCGGTAATACCAAGTGCACGGGCTTGTTTTACAATTAAAGCAGATTCTGTATAATTGCCAGGTGCAAAAATAACATCTGGATTCGTTGCTTTTATGTTTGTAAGAATACCATTAAAATCTTGATCGCCAGTATTGTAGTTTCCAGTAGAAACAATAGCATCAGGATTTCCAGTTAATTCAACAAATGAATCTCTAAAGAATTTTGATAAGCCAACAGAATAGTCATTTGAAACTTCTTGAATAATAGCAGCAGTTTTTGCATTGACATTATTAGCAGCATAGTTTGCCATAACAACACCTTGGAAAGTGTCTAAAAATGCAACACGGAAATAATAATCGTTGCCAGCTGTCACTTGTGGATTAGTACAAGAAATACCAACAGCAGGGATTTCATTTGTTTTTACAACATCACCAGCAGCGATAGAAAGTGATGATCCCCAAGAACCTAATAAAGTAACGACTTTTTCTTTTTCAATAAGTCGAGCAGCAGCTGTTGTAGCTTCAGCTTTATCAGATTTGTTATCAGCAATGATTAATTCAACTTTTTGCCCTAAAACTTCTGGACGTAGTTCATTGGCTAATTTAACACCTTCAACTTCAAGTTCTCCACCGGCAGCATTTGCTCCAGTTAGTGGCTCAAATACACCAATTTTGATGACATTACTGTCTTCAGCAGTTTCGGATGTACTAGAACACCCAGCGGTCATCGAAATAACCAATGCAAGACATACGAGTAATGATAGAATTTTTTTCATAGTAATAATTCTCCTTTTTCTTTTTATTCCTAAATTTTATCTAACGCCATTATATCAAAGGTTCTCTTAAGAATGCAAGGTGTTATTCCATATCTGAGCAAAAAATAGCAAAAAGTACGGACAAGTGTTTTTGAAAAATTAGGTAGTTTTTATGATAAGGGGTATTCAAAAGATAATCGATAGAATAATAATCCGATTAAGGGATCTTTAGTCGTTGATGCAGTAAAAATAGTGAACTAAATCATGAATGAATTGATTAATATGATTATTTATTTATTCGAAAATAAAGACGATTGAGTGATAAATAAAATGAGCGATCAATGGTAGTCAAGCCTTCTTTAGTCATGCGAAATCCCCAGTTGTTTTTTGAAGTACCAGGTTGGTTCATTTTTGTGTCTTCACCAAACCCACAAATATCTTGAATTGGAATAATAACAAGATTTGCAACGCTCGACCATAGGGTACGTAAAAATGCCCGAACGGAATAACTCGATGAACCACCAATTTGCCATTGATTTTCCCAGTCGTTATGAAAACCGCAATACTCAAAGGCTTGATTGCGTTGGGAATTTGAATAGTTAAAGAAGGTTCCAAGTAGGGTATTATTATCATGGGTTCCGGTATAGGCGACGGTGTTTTTTGTATAATTATGGGGATAATGATGATTATTGTTTGTATCCAAAAAGGCGAATCCCATAATGCGCATCCCTGGGAAATTGGTTTTGGCTAGTAATTCATTGAGTGATTGATCTTGCGTACCTAAATCCTCAGCAATAATCGGTAGAGAATTGAATTTCGCGGCAAGGTGATTAAAAAAATCGATCCCAGGTCCAGTAATCCATTGGCCATTTTTGGCAGTCTTTTCAGTAATAGGAATCGACCAGAAGGCTGAAAAACCCCTAAAGTGATCAATTCTAATCATGTTATAGGTGTTTAATGAAAATTCAATGCGTTCTGTCCACCACGTGTAATGATGAGTTTTTAAATAATCCCAAAGATAAAGAGGATAGCCCCATAATTGACCATCTTTAGAAAAATAATCAGGCGGTACACCAGCCACATTTAAAGGGATCCCTTTTGAATCGAGTTGAAATAGTTCAGGATGACACCAGACATCTGCACTTTCATGGGAAACATAAAAGGGTAAATCACCAATGATGGTTATTCCATTTTTATTGGCATAATTTTTGAGATTGAACCATTGATAATAAAAAATATATTGAAGAAAATTGTGATAATTGATTTGATTGGCATAGTCATTTTTAGCTTTAGAAAGGGCAGGAATATCCCTAAATGATAAAGCATTGTTTTTCCATAATGCCCAATTATAGTCAGAAAATTCTTCAGAAAGGGTAGTATAAAGACTGAAATCTGGAAGCCAAGATTCATTTTGATATACAAATTTTTGAATATCTTTTTTGATTAAGGGCGTTAAATTTTTAAAGGCTTTATTAAAAAGAATGTTGCGGTTTGCTTTTACAGCTTCGAAATCAATAGAATAGCGTGAGTTTTGAAAATTAGTTAAATGAAGATCATCGGTCGTTAATAAATTTAAGTCATGCAATCCTTCTAAATCAATAAGAAGTGGATTGCCTGCAAAGGCAGAACTACTTTTATAAGGTGAATTACAGTCATCTGTTGGTCCTAAGGGGAGAATTTGCCAATTTGAAAAGCCCATTTCAGATAGAGAATCAATAAAATTAAAGGCTTCTTTTCCAAGGGTACCAATGCCATAATTTCCAGGGAGTGAAGAAATATGCATCAATACACCACTTGAACGTTGCTTTAAGGCCATCATAACACCTCGACTTTGTTATAAAAATTATTTTTAAATTTAAGAAGTGAAGAAATGAATATAAACTTTGCCTATAAAAATAGTTTATAGGTAAAGTCTAAGATGTTGGAATAAAAATTATTTGGATGAATAATAAGCTGCTTTTTCGTTTATTCGATTTAAAATATACTCTAAATCATCAATCGTAAACAAATACTGTGTATTACAAAAATCACATTTCATTTCAATCGTTTCACCAGCAATGATCATTTCTTTTAAATCCGATTCGCCAATCGCGATAAGAGCTTTGGTTACGCGATTTCTTGAACAATTACATGCGAATTCTATGTTTTCTTTTGTGTTGATTTTTAAGTTCAAATCAGCGAAAATAGATTCTAAAATCATTTCAGGGGTTTGAGATGCATCCAGTAATTTTGTCATAGAAGATGATTTTGATAATGCAGTTTCAAGGGAAGCAATGGTTTCTTCTTCGGTATCTGGCATAAGCTGAATTAAATAGCCACCTGCTTGTTTGACAGAGCCATCAGAATTTAGTAATACACCAAGGGAAACAGATGTTGGAATTTGCTCGGATTTTGCATAATAATAAGTTAGATCTTCTGCTATTTCGCTACTAACCAAAGGTGAATAACCAACATAGGGTTCTTTTAATCCCATGTCTTTAATAATGGTTAAAGAACCCAATCCAATTGCTGTTGAAACTTTCATAGGATCTTCAGTGGAATCATCTAAATCAGAAATATAAGGATATCCTTTAACTCCACCATTAGAATCAGCAGTAACGATAAGTCCTTGAATGGGTCCATCTCCGAGTACTTTTAATGTAATTAATTCATCTTTATTTTTTAACATGGATCCCATTAGTAAACCAGAAGTTAATAAACGTCCGAGAGCGTGTGTGACAACTGGACTGCTACGATGGGCAAGTCGTGCAGTTTCTACAGTGTTCTTTGTGGTTGTTGCAAACAGTCTTATTTGACCATTAGCAGCGGTTGCTTTAATTAAATAATCTTTCATGATTGACCTCTTTATTTGTTTTATAGATTGAAAAAGTATGTTTGATGATTATTTATGATATGTTTCGTTATTAATAATTTTAAACGCACGATAGATTTGTTCAATTAACATCACGCGAAAAAGTTGATGTGGAAAGGTCATGTTAGAAAAAGAAAGACTCCAATTAGAACGTGTTAATAGTTCTGTTGATAAACCCAATGAACCGCCAACAACAAATGTAAGTTGGCTTTTCCCTTGAATACCATAATTTTGAATTTTTTTTGAAAAATCTTCTGAAGATAAAGGAGTTCCAGAAATTTCAAGGGTAATAACAATATCATTGTCTTTAATCATTGATAGAATTTTTTTTCCTTCAATTTCGAGTGCTTTTAAACGCTGAGATTGGCTTAATTTTTCCGGAACTTTTTCATCTTTGATTTCAATTATTTCTAATTGACAATAGGCATTTAAGCGTTTTGAATATTCTTTAATTGCCATGGATAAATAGGTTTCTTTTATTTTTCCAACGGTAATGATTCGTATTCTCATTGTTTATTATAGAACGTATACAGCAAGTAAACTAACGACAAGTGCGGCGACTAAAACTAACGCGCCAAAACGAATAAAAGGGTTTTTGTTGTGCATAATATTTTCCTCCAAGTAAATTGAAATTTGTTTAATAACAGTTTACAATGAATAACTTAGAAATGCAATCATAATCAATGTAATTAAAGATTTTTGGATTGCGTCTTATAGTATTACTTGGGTAAAAGTAAAATTATAAGAATGAAATAATACTATTGTTTATTTCTTATAAATGAAAGGAAATGACAATCATAGTTTAAATTTATTATGCTATAATATTAATGATTTTTTACGAATTAAAGAAGGGAAAAGAATATGATAGAAATATTAAAATATAAAATGACACCACAAGAAATATTAACTGCTAATGTTGGGATAGAAAGAGAAGGGCTAAGGGTTACAGATAATGGAAAATTATCAAAGGAACCGCATCCTAAAATTTTTGGTAACAAATTAAAGAACCCATATATTACAATTGATTTTTCCGAAAGTCAGGTTGAAATTATCACACCTGTTTTTAATTCAGTTAAAAAAAGTTATCGTTTTTTAGAAGATCTTACCAATATTATTATTACTGAAATTGATGAAAAAGGTGAACTCTTTTGGCCTCAGTCAATGCCTTGCGATATTCCAGAGGATTCTGAAGTTCCAATTGGAATTTATGAAGGAGATGAAGGGATATTAGCTCGACAATATCGGGAAGAATTAATGAGAAAATATGGGGGAAAACGGCAATTAATTTCTGGAATACATTATAATTTTTCATTTAGTGAAACCTTAATTACAATACTTTGGAAAGAATCAAAAAGCGAAAAAGCATATAAAGAGTTCAAAGATGCTATTTATTTGAAAGTGTCAAGAAATTATTTAAAATTCAGGTGGTTAATTATTTATCTGATGGGTTCGAGTTCGGGAGCGCATGCGTCATATATTGAAGAGTGTTTAAGCCATATGAATGCTATTGGAAAAAACACCTATATTTCTGATGATGTGATATCGATTCGAAATAGTAGTTGTGGTGGTTATAAAAACATGATTGATTTATTTCCTGATTATTCCTCAATTGATCATTTTATTGAGAGTATCAACGATTTTATTGAAAATGGCGATATTTCAGATGTGAAAGAATTGTATGCATCAATCCGTTTGAAAGCATATCAAAATAGAAACATGCTCGATTCTTTAAAAAAAGATGGGATCCAATATTTAGAAATAAGGAGCCTAGATCTCAATATTTTTGATAAATGCGGTGTTAGTGAGATTGATCTCGATTTTTTGAATCTATTTATGGTGTTTTTATTATTAGAAGGTGAAGAACTTTTTGAAACATGGCAACAAGAGGCATTAATTAATGAAAGATTAGTGGCTGAACACGGGTTGGATCCAGAGTTAGAATTATTGGATCAAGACCATTGGACATCAAAACGTGCGTGGTCAGAGGACATTTTAGAAAAAATAACTCAAATTGATGATTATTTAGATTTAGGACAAAAAAAATGTATAGACGTTATGATGGATCGTGTCAAAAATATACAGCAGACCTATGCCTATCGTATAAAGAAATTAATATCAACAAAAGGATATATAGAAGGAACCTTGGAATTAGCACAAAAGTATAAAAAGGAAGTTAAAACAGACTGTTATCAATTAAAAGGATTTGAAGAATGGAAAACAGCAAGTCAGATTTTGATAAAAGAAGCATTAACACGTGGAATTAAGTTAAAAGGGAGGTGATTATTATCTCTTTTTTTATATTTTGCGTATATTTGGGTAGGAAATAGATAAAGACAGAGATAAATTTTTTCGATTTGTTTAAGTATTTATTATATGGTTGAAAAACGATGAGAAATTAGTTATAATAAAAGTGGTTACAAATAAATAAAATTTAGGAGGCGTACAAAATGTTTGGTTACATGGGAAAAATTTTACGCATCAATTTGACAAATGGTTCCATTGGTACGGAAGCATTGGATTTCGAACTTGCAAAGAAGTATATTGGTGGTCGAGGTTTAGGAACAAAACTTTACATGGATGAGGTTGATCCAAAAGTAGATCCTTTTGCCCCAGAAAATAAGATTCTATTTATTAACGGTCCATTATCGGGAACAGCAACACCAACAGGTGGGCGTTATATGGTTATTACAAAATCGCCATTAACAGGATGTATTGCATCATCAAATTCTGGTGGAGACTGGGGAGCAAAACTAAAATATGCTGGTTATGATGGGATTATCGTTGAAGGTAAGGCGAGCTTGCCAGTATACATTAATATTGAAGAAGATAAAGTAGAAATATTACCAGCTTTAGATTTATGGGGAGCATTAGTATCAGAAACGACAAGTATCCTCCTTGAGAAATATCCAAAAGCAAAGGTATTAACAATTGGCCCTGCTGGTGAAAAAATGTCTCAGATGGCTGCGATTATGAATGAAAATGATCGTGCTGCGGGACGTTCAGGTGTTGGTGCAGTAATGGGTTCTAAAAATCTAAAAGCGATTACTGTTGCTGGAAAACAAAAACCTGTGGTTGCAAATCCAGAGGGTTTAAAAATAGTGGCGAAAGAATGTCGAAAGCTAATAAAAGAAAATGGTGTAACAGGACAAGGACTTCCAACGTATGGATCAGCTGTACTGGTTAATATTATTAATGAACATGGTATTTATCCGACAAATAATTTTCAAGGGGGATATGATACGGGCGCGGAAGCAGTAAGTGGTGAAACCCTAACAGAAGAATATTTGCTCAAAAAAAATCCATGTCATCACTGTCCAATTGGATGTGGTCGATATGTAAAAAGCCAGAAACATCCTGAGGGAATTGGTGGTCCAGAATATGAAACACTCTGGGTGTTTGCGGGAGATTTAGGAATTAATGATATGGAAATTGTTATTGATGCTAATTTTTGGTGTAATGAACTTGGACTTGATACAATTTCTGCAGGAGCAACATTGGCTGCAGCAATGGAATTATATCAAAGAGGATATATTACAGATGAAGATTTAGATGATGATGTTAGTTTGAAATTTGGTAACACAGATGCAGTGGTTTATTGGATTAAAAAAATGGGAAATCGCGAAGGATTTGGAGATTTATTAGCCAGAGGTTCGTATCGATTGGCAGATTTCTATGGTGCTCCAGAATATTCGATGTCAGTTAAGAAACAAGATCTTCCAGCTTATGATCCGCGTGGGGTACAAGGAATGGGTCTTTCATATGCGACTTCAAATCGAGGAGGATGCCATGTTCGGGGTTATATGATTTCTCCAGAAATTCTTGGTTTACCTGAAAAAATCGATCGTTTTGAATTAGCAGGTAAACCATTTTGGGTTAAAACTTTCCAAGATCTTACCGCCGTTATTGATTCGTTAGGTTTGTGTTTGTTCACATCATTTGCTTTAGGTACTCAGGAGTATGCAAATATGATCAATGAGGTTTTAGGAACAGAATGGTCTCAGGAAGAACTTTTATTAGCAGGTGAACGTATTTGGAATCTTGAAAAATTATTTAATTTAGAAGCTGGAATTTTGCCAGAGGAAGATACATTACCACCACGGTTTTTAGATGAAGAAATGCCTGATGGACCAACAAAAGGTTGGACACATAAATTAGATGAATTATTACCACTTTATTATGCAGAACGTGGTTGGGATGAGGACGGTATTCCAACAGAAGAACGTTTAATTGAATTAGGATTATTGTAAAAAAACAAGAATGAGGCGATCTTTTGGGCTTCATTATTAGGAGGAACCATGGCAATTGATGTAAAGTTGTTTGCAAATTTAAGACAGGGTAGAGGCAAAGTTGTTCAAGTGAATTATGTTCAAGGAATAACAGGCCAAGATGTTATTGACCAATTAGGAATAATGGGGTCAGAAATTGCTGCATTAATTGTTGATGGTATTGATGGAAAGGTTGATGTCATGTTAAAAGTTCCGTTAAAAGAAGATGGCTACATGGCAATATTCCCACCAGTTGCTGGTGGTTAAAAAAAGAGAAGCATCGATTGGTTAAATCGATGCTTCTTTCTTTAATTGGCTAGAATACGATTGGTTAAGTCGATTCTAAGTTTAAAAGAATGTCCGTCTCATTAATTTTGGTTACAAATAAATAAAATTTAGGACAAATGGGAAAATAAAAAAGCCACTCCAGATAGGAATGGCCTTTTTATTTTTCACAAAAAATGTAAAAAAACAAAGTTTACACCTTGTAAAAGCCTCTTTTCCACACTGGGAGACATAATCGTTTCCAATTATACCCTACGGGTTTAAGTTCATAGCATTAACACCTTAGAAACATTAAACTTCAGAGTTTTTATGATAATATTATAACACAAAAAAAAAAATAACGCAAATAATTAAAAAAAAACGATAAGTCCGGATGACCTATCGTTTTTTATATTAGGAATGAAAAGAAAAAGGAGAGATGTTAATCTCTTGATAATATAATAATACTTGAACCTTTAGAGAAACTTTGAAATAGCTAAAGCTTAAGTTGAATTAAGTTTTAGCTATTTCAAGATATCATGTAGCAGGAAATTATAGATTTGATCGACTAAATCAGCAGGTTGGTGCATCTCCTCAATTGTTGCTTTTGTGATGGCTATATCATCCGTGATAATATTATCAACTTCAAATTCCACCATTGTTTTCATGGTTGTTTCATTATCAACCGTCCACACGTGAATTTCTTTTTTTGCTTTATGAATCGAGTCAACAAGTTTGGGTGTAACAAAATTTGATTCGATACTGAAAATATCAACAGGCATTAAATAAATATCACCCATAGCAATTGCTGTAATATAGGCAGTTCTAAAAGTAGGATCGATTTTTTCAATCTCTAATAAAGCAGGATAACTTAAGGATGCAAGAAAACAATTATTTTTAAAGTGATTATTATTGATAACAGCCATTGTTGCAGAGACTAAATTTTCTTCGTGACCTGTTGGTTTTAATTCAATGTTTAATTTTATTCTTCCATTGGCGAGTTTAATGACTTCATCTAGGGTTGGAAGATGTTGGTCAGAATATTTTGGATCAAACCAGCTACCAATATCAAAATTTTTTATGTCATCATAGTTTGAAGACCAAATATTGACATTGTGTCCAGATACACGTTTTAGATTGTTGTCATGAGATACAACAATAACACCATCTTTGGTTTGAGCAACATCAATTTCAGCATAGTCAGCGCCTAATTCAATGGCTTTCTCAATCGCAATGAGAGTATTCTCGGGTGCCTCTTCAGAATTACCACGATGACCAGAAACTTCAGGACCAACAAAAAAATTAGTCGAAAAAATGGTTTCAAAAGAAGTGAAAATATTATAACTTGAGACTGCGACTGTAATGAGAAGAATGATGATAATTAAACTGACGATCCAAGATTTTTTGATTTTCTTTTCTTTAGACTGAATAATGATCGGTTCGTCAATAATTTCAAGGGATGATTTTTTAGAATAAGAATAAAAAAGTGTCGAAATTAAGGCGAAATTTAAAGGGGTGTTGACTAATTTGAAAAAAGTGAAAATAATGGAAATGAGGATCCCAAAAAAACCGATCACGATGGATAAGATAATCGTGTGATTGATTAAACCAGAAATAACGAAAATCAAGAGGAGTTCACCTAAAAATAGAGCAATTAATAGGACTAAAATCAGAAGTGAATTCCATACTAAAAGTAAAAAAATGGTTGACCAGAAATGTTCTTTTAGTAAATGAAAACTTTTATTTGTTGCTTTTAAAAAATTAAAGTGATTAAGAGTGAAATAGTGTAGACAGAAAATCCAAAGAATAACAATTAAACCTAGGATAATATTGAGTGATCCATAAATGATGGCTAAATACGGGGTTGATGTAATATGAGACATAATAAACTCAGGAATCGGAATTTCTGAAATAAATGACGATGAAAAGGATAGATTTGTAAAAGGAATAATAACAAGAACAAAAATAATTAATAGTATGTTTTGCGGTTTAATAATAGTAATTGCAGAATTCAAACTTTTTTTGCATAAAGGGAGGACTTGAACTTTTCGATTAAAATAGCTTTCATTAAAAAGAAAAATTAATGTTGTTAATTCAAAGAGAATATAGGCGGCAAAAATAATAATTAAGATTAGAATTAATACTATAAAAAGTGGGCTTTTAATAATTTCAATAAAATTATTACCATTAAGATAAGGATAACCAATAAAATTGATTGTGTGTTTAATAACAAAAAGGCTAAAGGGGAAAATGAGAACAGTACCTATAAATGTATAAATTGATTCAAAAATTAATAAAGTGATAAAGTTGATTTTAAGTAGGCGAATATTCTCTTTGATAAGAATAGAAAACTTTTCATTGTTTTTATTCATTAAGGAATCCTTTCGTTTGCTAATTGAAACAGATGATATGAATAAGATAATCTTGGTGTCATTGATTCAGCATTAGCCCAGATGAAAAAAATGCGTTGATGCGAATGATGAATCAATGAGATTGGATAAACTTACTGATGGCGTTTGTAGAGTTCTTTGAAAATATCTTCTAAAGGAACACCTTGATTATTTAATAGAACTAAGAGATGATAGATTAAATCAGAGGATTCACATGCAAGTTCGTGGGGGTCATTATTTTTGGCAGCGATAATGGTTTCCGCAGATTCTTCACCGACTTTTTTGCAAATTTTATTAACGCCTTCTCTCAATAGATAGTTTGTATACGAACCTTCAATTGGATTTGCTTGTCGATCAGAAATGAGAGCATAAAGTTGATTAAGCATCGTTATGTTGCCAGTGTCTAAAGAGTCATTTGTCATGCATGAACGATAAAAACAAGAAGTATTACCAGTGTGACATGCTGGACCAGCGGGAATAACTTCCACAAGAAGGGTGTCTTCATCACAGTCATAGTTTATTGAAACAATGGTTTGGGTATTACCAGATGTTTCACCTTTTACCCAAAGTTTTTGTCGGCTGCGACTATAAAAGGTTGCCTTTTTTGTTTCCAATGATAGTTTTAATGATTCTTCATTCATCCAAGCCATCATAAGGACTTGGCGTGTCTGATAGTTTTGTATAATTGCAGGAATTAATCCTGCTTCATTGTATTTTAGTGTTGATAAATTCATAATAAGCCTTTCTATACCGGTCTAATCGGTAATTTTTGATTTGATAAATATTTTTTTAAATCTTTAATACTAATTTCTTTATAATGAAAAACTGAGGCTGCAAGAGCAGCATCAGCTCCAATTTTTAGGACCTCAGAAAAATGAGCTAAGGTACCGGCTCCACCAGAAGCAATAATAGGAATGCGAAGGGTAGATGATAAGATCCGGTTGAGTTCTAAGTCATAGCCATTTTTTATTCCATCAGCGTCGATTGAATTAATACAAATTTCACCAGCACCAAGTTCTTCACCGCGCTTGGCCCATTCAATCACATCTAAACCGGTGTTTTCACGACCACCATTGATATAAACATCCCATGAGTCATGATTGTTTTTCTTGGCATCAATGGAAAGGACAACACATTGTCGACCAAATTTTAAGGCCGCGTCTTTTATAAGCAGCGGATTTTTTACAGCGGCTGAGTTAATTGATACTTTATCAGCTCCTGCCATGAGAACCGTTCGAAAATCTTCGATTTTACGAATTCCACCACCGATCGTAAAAGGAATGCGAATCGCTTCGGCAACATCTTCAATAATATTTATAAAAATCTCTCGATCTTCAGAAGACGCGGTAATATCATAAAAAACGAGTTCATCAGCACCTTGTTCAGAATAATACCGACCAAGTTCTACGGGATCAGCAACATCTTGAATATTTTTGAATTTTTTACCTTTTACGACTCGCCCATGATCGACATCAAGACAAGGAATAATGCGTTTTGTTAACATAATTTGGGATCCTCTTTTAATAATTTTTCAAGATCAATGGTTCCTTCATAAAGTGCTTTTCCAGTGATTGTTCCATATAACCCCATTTTTTCTAAACGGTTGATATCTGATACACTTGAAACGCCACCCGAGGCAATAATATTCATCTTTAAATGATTGTTTAAAACGTCTAAGATTTCAAAATTAGGGCCTGTCATCATCCCATCTTTCGAGATATCAGTATAGACTAAGGTAGAAAGTCCCAGACTTTCTAATTTACTTGCTAATTCAATGGATTCAATATTACTGTTTTCAACCCAACCTTCGGTGCAAACAATTCCGTTTTTAGCATCGATGGAAACACACACCTTATCATCGTACAAGGATAATAATTGTTCAATAAAATGCAGATTTTTAACGGCTTGGGTGCCAATAATAATACGGGCAACACCACTATCGATATAGGCTTTTGCAATTTCTAAATTTCTTATACCACCACCTAATTCAACAGGAATTTTCAAGGTTTCAACAATTTCTTGTATCACTGATAGATTTTTAGGTTCGCCATCAAAGGCTCCATCGAGATCGACTAAATGCAAATAGCTCGCACCTTTTGATTCCCACATTTTTGCGACCTCAACAGGATTGTCAAAATAGATGGTTTCCATGTTTTTTTGACCTTGTAAAAGTCGCACGCATTTTCCGTTTTTTAAATCAATTGCAGGAAAAATAATCATAATAATAGCTCCTTAAAGTTATTTAATAATTGCAGCCCAATGGTTGAGCTTTTTTCGGGATGAAATTGCATTCCAATAACATTATCACGTTGGACAATCGCAGGAACTTTAATACTATAGTCAGTATAAGCAATCACATCATTAAAGTTTGAAGGGTTTGCATAATAAGAATGAACAAAATATACATACTCTTCTTTTGAGATACCGTTAACAATAGCGTGGGGTCGGTTAATTTTTAGATCATTCCAACCCATATGAGGAATTTTTATAGTGGGATCATCAAATTTTATGATTTCACCAGGAATATAAGATAATCCGAAATATTCTCCGTTTTCATAACTTTTATCAAATAAAAGTTGCATCCCTAGGCAAATACCTAATAAGGGTTTCCCTTTTTTTACATTAGTATTAAGCGTTTCAATTAAGTCATATTTTTTTAGATTTTCCATTGCATCGCAAAATGCACCAACACCAGGGAGAATAATCGCTTCGGCATTATTTAAATCTTTTTTACTTCGTGTGATGAGCCCGTCAAGACCAACATTACCCAGAGCAGTATAAACATTTTTAAGATTTCCAACATCGTAATCAACAATTGCAATCAAATGATTATCTCCTTTATTCAATAATTCCCTTAGTTGATGGGATGTAATTTCCACCATCTGGGATCGTAGAGGCCGTATTTAAGGTATGACCAAGGGATTTAAAGATGCCTTCAACAATATGATGATTGTTTGTGCCATAGATAGAAGCAATATGCAGGGTGATTTTACTATTTGAAGTAAAGGCAATGAAAAATTCTTCTAATAGTTCCGTTTCAAAATCACCGATAAATTCACGTGTTAATGGGACATCAAAAACTAAGGTGCTACGGCCACTGATATCAACGCAAATTCGACAAAGTGATTCATCCATTGGGGTAAATTCAAATGCATAACGGGTGATTCCAGCTTTGTTTCCAAGGGCGTCATAAAAAGCTTTTCCAAGGAGAATCCCAATATCTTCAATAGCATGATGATTATCAGCGCTATCACCAGTAGCATTAACCACAAGATCAAAATTCCCATGTTTGGCAAAAAGGGTCAACATATGGTCGAAAAAACCGACCCCTGTATTGATTTGGCACACACCTGTGCCATCAAGATTTAATGAAACTTGAATGGTTGTTTCTGTGGTTGAACGGTTTAAACTTACGTTACGATTCATTGTACACGACCTTCTTAATGATTTCTAGAATTTTTTGATTTTCTTCGGGTTTTCCAATTGAAAAGCGAATACTTCCTGATTGAGAATCGGTAGTATTAAAATGTTTGATGAGAATATTATTGGCTAAAAGTGCTTCATATAGTTCAAAGGCCTGGTCGGATTCAAAATAAATAAAGTTTGAACCTGAAGGATAAAGAGTAAAAGCATTCATTTCTGATAATAGCTCCATTGCTTTCTCTCGTTCAGATTTAATAATTTCAATGTTTTTTAATATGACGTCTTTATTATTAAGTGCAATTATTACAAGGGTTTGGGTAAGAACATTGAGGTTGTAAGGTCCTTTTACTTTATATAAAATATCAATTAATTCTTTGTTTCCAAGGGCATAGCCACAACGAATTCCAGCTAATCCAAAAGCTTTGGAAAAGGTTCTAAGAATCAGCAGATTAGGATAATTCGTTAATAAATTTACTCCCGATTCTCCCCAAAATTCGATATAGGCTTCATCTAAAATAACTATGGAAGGAACAGCATTTAATATTTTTATAATATCTTTTTGGGGAAAAATATATCCCGTTGGATTATTGGGATTACAGATATAAAGAAGTTTAGCATTGTTGTCACATGCTTTTTTAATCATGGTATCAATATCGGGAATATGGTGATCTAAATCCTTTACTTGAATATGTTTTGCATTTGCAATCGTTGACCAAATATCGTACATTGCAAAAGAAGGGGAGTGTGAGATAATAACATCGCCAGGATCAATAAAAGATTGATTAATCATCGCAATAATTTCATCTGATCCCGATCCACAAATGATCCCTTCTTTGGGAACACCCGTATACGTTTCAAGAGCTTCTAATAATTCAGGAAAACAGGCTTCCGGATAACGATTAAGATCTGTATTACATATCGCATCGCAAAATTGACGTTTTAAAATCATTGGAAAATCATAGGGATTTTCGTTGGCGTTGACAATGATTTCATATTGAGGAGAATCAACTTTGTAGGCATTAAGGGTATTAATATTACTTCTAATAAAAGGATTCATTAGGATTCAAACCGCCTTTCAATTGCTTTTGCGTGGGCATCTAATCCTTCTGCTCGAGCAAAAACTGCAATTTTTTCATGGACATCTTTAAGTGCTTCTTGAGTATAGGATATAATGCTTGATTTTTTTAAAAAATCATAAACACCCAATGGTGATGAAAATTTAGCGGTTCCTGAGGTTGGAAGGGTATGGTTTGGGCCAGCAAAATAATCACCTAATGGTTCAGGGGAATACGGTCCCATAAAAATAGCGCCAGCATTGCGTACTTTTTCAAGGGAGTCCATAGGATTCTTTATTAAAAGTTCAAGATGTTCAGGAGCAATTTTATTCGAGAGCGCAAAGGCTTCATCTAAATCCTTAACGATAAATACAAATCCAAACTCATCCACTGATTTACGAGCAATTGATTTACGATTAAGGTTGTCATTAATTTGTCTATAAACTTCATCAATTACTTGATTTCCTAAATCTTCTGAGGTTGTTACAAAAATAGGCATTGCCATTTCATCATGTTCTGCTTGGGAAAGAAGATCAGCAGCGGCATAAACAGGATTGGCATTTTCATCAGCAATAATAAGTATTTCACTGGGACCAGCAATCATATCAATATCAACGGTTCCAAAGACTTCTTTTTTTGCAGTTGCAACATAAATGTTGCCAGGTCCAACGATTTTATTAACAGGCTTAATGGTTTCTGTTCCATAGGCTAGTGCTGCGATTGCTTGGGCGCCACCAATTTTATAAATTTCATGGATCCCTGCAATTTTAGCAGTGGCTAAAATATTAGGATCAATTTTTCCATTGGAATTCGGTGGTGTAACCATCACAATGGATTTGACACCTGCAACTAAGGCTGGAATTGCATCCATTAATACCGTTGAAGGGTAGAGGGCTTTTCCGCCAGGAACATATAAGCCAACGCGTTCAATTGGGGTAATATGCTGTCCAAGCATAATACCAGGTTTAGGTGAATAAGTCCATGTTTTTTCGAGTTGCTTTTTATGAAAATCCCAAATATTTGATTTTGCTTCTTCAATAATTGAAATTAATTCGGGGGAAACTAACTCAAAGGCTTTATCAATTTCTTCTTGGGTGACTTGAAGTTGTGTAAGCTCGCATTTATCTAAAACACGGGTGTAATACAAGACGCCTGCGTTTCCATTTTTCTTTACCCCGCGGATGATTTCTACTACAGCGTTTCGAATATCATCATTTTCATTGTCTGTGCGTTTAAGTAGGCGATCTAAATTTAAATCGTCTGAATAATTAATGAGCTTCATTGTGTTTCCTTTCTTATAGCTGTAATTCAAATTCATTGATAATTGGATCAATGAGCGTGTGCTTTGTTTTTAAACTAACTTGATTAACAATTAAGCGAGAACTGATATCGCAAATTTCTTCAAGAACGGACAATCCATTTTCTTTTAAGGTATTACCGCTTTCTACAATATCAACAATACAGTCTGATAATCCGATAATGGGAGCTAATTCTACAGACCCATTAATTTTAATAATATCGACCCGTTGATTTTTAGCATTAAAGTAGTTTTTAGCAATTGTTGGATATTTTGTTCCAACGACCATTTTCTTACCATAGGGTAAAGGACGATTTTCATAACCAGCAACGCACATTTTACATTGGCCGATATTTAAATTAAGCAATTCATAGACGTCGGCAGGATGTTCTAATAAGACATCTTTTCCAACGATTCCAATATCAGCGGCACCTTTTTCAACATAGGTTGGAACATCGGGAGATTTAACTAAAAAAAACTCAATTGTTTTAGTAGAATCTGTAAAAATTAATTTTCTGCTTTTTTCTGAATAATCATCAAAAACGTAACCGAGTGAGACTAATAATTCAATCGCTTTTTTTGCGACACGACCTTTGGCAAGTGCAAATCGAATAATCATTTATTTCACCTCTTTTTCAATTTTAATTGAATCAATGACTTCAAAAGAATCATTATTATAGTAATTTAATTTTCCATGGGATAAAAAGTAAAGTTTTGCAGTGTTAAAAAGCGGGTTATTTTTTAATAATAATAGATCTGTCTTAATATCATCTTTGAGTAAAAAAACTTCTGCAATTTCATTTTTGTTTCTAAGATCATTTGCAACCGCATAAGCATTCACTTTATCCATCGTGTTATAGATAATGACGTATTTGGTTTGAGTGTCTTTTTTTAATAAGGTTTTTGTTTCCATGTAATCAACAATTTTCATGATATCCAAGGCAAACCCACATGCAGGTCGAGAAACCCCGAATTTTTCAGAAAGGTTATTGTAGCGACCACCACTAATCACCGGTTCGCCCCAATTGTTAATATAACCTTTGAAATTAATGTCAGAATAGTAATTCATTTGATTTGTAAATCCAAGATCAAAACTAATATACTGTTCAAGGTTCATAACTTTTAGATGGTCATAAATTGCTGAGATTTCCTCGATAACACCTTCCATCTTAGCATTTAAGCAAAGTGTTTTCATTTTTGATAAAACAGTCTGAGGTTTACCATAGAGCATTGGCAGTTTAAAAATAATTTCTTTTTGATTCGTATTGAGGGTAAGAGTATCTAAATAGGATTCGATATCACCAATATTTTTATTCTCAATATATTTAAAAAGGGTTTCTTTTTCAATAGATGAGAGTTTCAATTCTTCAAAGAGAAAATTAATAAATCCAACATGGCCAAGATCAATATGGACATCGTTAATCCCATTTTGAAGTAAGGATAAAATAGCTAAACCAATGATTTCACCATCACATTCAGGAGTATTATTGCCAAAATATTCAATCCCTATTTGATTAATTTCTTTACGAATAATTTCAGGTGACGAAAAATTACGATAAATGTTTGTATGGTATGCAAACTTAATGATTTCATTTGAATTTGGATGATTCATTGCTGCCATTCGTGTGATTGGTAAGGTTGCATCGGGTTTTAGCGCTAATACTTTTCCCTGATGATTAACAAGTTTAAATAAATCATCGCTTGGAATGGAATTTTCATTGACATACAAATCATAGGACTCAAAGGTTGGTGTTGAAATTTGATGATAACCATAGTGACGATAAAGTGATGTTAAATTGTTTACAATAGTTTGAAGTGCATAATAGTCTTGATGTTGAATATTCTCATAACCATCAATAGAATAATTTAAAAGCATAGAAATCCTCCGTTATTTACTTTATTACGTTAGCATGATAAAGTGCTATTTATAGTTTAACATTTATTATAGATTTGTCAAACTTTTAATGAATTTTTAATTTTTATTCATTATAGTATAGATAGGGATAGGAAACAATGAATTAATAACACCTATAATTAGGAATAGTTAAAGTAAAAAGGCTAATGTCTGTTGATAATATTGTAATTTTATTTATTTTAAGGCATAATAATAAGTGTAATTATTTTTTAGAAAGCTAGGAAAAATATATGAATGATCGCTTTTATGTCTGCTTTGTAATTGGTATCGTATGTATTATTGTTATTTGTGGAATATTTATTCATTATTGTAGATTAAAGAAAAAACTTTTCAAAGAGAACAATGAAATTAAAGAAGAAAACAAATTATTAAAAGGCTTAATTGATCAAGTTCCAGTACCTGTTGTCTTATTAGATAAGCAATATATTGTTAAGGCGGTAAATGCCAAATTTTTAGAGTATTATGGAAAACCATCACATGAAATTATTGGGAAAAACATTCAACGGATTAATACTGATTTTTTGTATAATAACAATCCAGATAAAATCATGGAAAATATTGAAAAAAATGTTTCCGTTGAATTTGATATTAATGCATATCATATTAATGGAGAAACTATTCCCTTTCATTTACATGTTCAATCCTATCATTTGAAATATGGAGAATATGTTGGTGTGATTGGGATAGATCAAAAAAAAATAAAGGAAAAAAATGGGATCATCAATCAACAACAAAATAAGCTAAGGGAAATTCAACACTTGGGACATCTTGGGTATTGGGAAATTGATTATTCAACAAAAAATATCTATTGGTCAAAAGAATTGTACAGTATACTGGGGTATGAGGAAGGGGAAATTGAACCCGATCTTGATACTATTTATTGGATGGCTTATGAAGATGATCAAAATCGTGTGTGGTCGTCATTTTTACACGCGTTTCAAAAACAAGAAAAAGTGGATACCCAATATCGGCTGAAAAATAATAAAGGTGAGCTGCTTGATATTTATTTAAGAATAAGACATTTCTTTTCTAAAAATAATGAGCACCTAGGTACTGTTGGTATTTTACAAGATATTACAAAACAGGTTGATTTAAGAGAAGAATTAAATGCTCAACTATTATTGTCAGATAGTGTTTTAAATAATTCGCATTTATTGTATATTGGGTGTGATAAAGAATTTCAGGTGCTTAATGTTAATAATAATATGAGCAAATTAATTGGAATCAGTAAAGAGCTGGTTAAAGGAAAGCAATTTATTGAATTATTTGGAGAATTGAATCGGACACATCAGCAATTTATTCAAGAAAATATGGACTTTTTTAAACCACTGCCCTTAAAGGACGGTGCTGGGTGTATTCATTTTATTCAGTGGGATTATGCAACGTATACAAAAAGAGATAATGAGGAAATTAGTGTTTTGATTGGAATTGATATTACCGAAACAATTGAAAAGCGAAAAGCATTAGAAGAACGCTATATTTTAGATCCAGTTACAAAATTGCCGAATCGGTATAAATTAGAACGTGTATTAGATAACTATTTTAATAAAAATAGAAATAAAACCAATAAGAAATTAGCGTTAATCTTTATTTATATTAATGGGACTAAAGATGCAAGTGATAGTTGTGGTCAAAAAATTGAAGATGAATTAATGTGTTTATTAAGTGAACGCTTATATCGTGCAATTGGAAAATTAGGATTAGTTGTGCGGCGATTTTCGAATCAGTTTGTTTTATTTTATCCATGTGAATGTGAGGATGAGGATATTGAAAAAACATGCAAATTAGTGAATCAATTATTTGTAGAATCTTTTGACTTGACTGATTATGATATTTATTTATCGTGTAATATTGGTGTTGCTATTTTTCCAAAAGATACAACGAATAAGAATGACCTTTTACGATATGGAAGTGCAGCGATGCATGAGGCTCAAAGGCTAAAGAAAGATTACTATTTTTTTGATGATAAAATAAAAAACAAATTAAATCAGAAAAACAAAGAATTAAGAACTACTCAACTATAAGGAGGTAAGGAATGTCATATAAATGTGTCGTTTTTGATTTTGATGGGACACTGGCAGATACGGAAGAAAAAACGTTTAATATATATAATAAATTAGCGGAAAAATATAAATATAGTCCTGTTACAATGGAAGAATTACAACATATTAAAAATTTGCATATGAAAGAAATTCGAGAGATTGTCGATATTCCTTTTTATCGATTACCGAGAATCATGCATGAAGGTCAAAAATTAATGAAAGAAGAATCCCATGAAATACATGCGTTTTATCCTGAAATTCATTCGTTTTTAACTGAATTAAGGAAAGAAACAGAGCATGTTGGAATATTAACCTCGAATATAAAAAAAACTGTGAGTCAATTTTTAGAGACCTATCATATTAAAAAAGAAATCGAATTTATTATGTGTTCAGCATTAATGTCAAAAGCAAGAAAGATAAAAAAAGTACTAAGAATGTATGATTTGTTACCATCTGAAATGTTATATATTGGAGATGAGACTCGAGATATTGAGGCTTGTAAAAAAGTAGGAATTGATGTTATTGCGGTGGACTGGGGTTATAATACGCCATTTGCATTAAAAAAATGTCAGCCAACACATATGATTAGTAATTTATGGGATGTGATTGAAATAGTAAAAAAAAAGAAGTGTAAAACGCAAAACGTTGAATAAAAAACGAGTTATAAAAAGAAGGCATTTTGATAATCATCAAATGTCTTTTTTTTAAGAAAAATAAACTATCGGATAAGTCTTCCCGTAGGGATAAATAAAGGGTATAATAAGAAAATATTGTTTTAGAAAAACAGTGATAAAAGTAGGGAAAGGTAATGTATGGAAAAATTAACATCACCTCGTGTGATCGATACCATTTTAAGAAAGAATAAGTTGCATTTTAATAAACGATTTGGACAAAATTTTTTAATTGATGATAATATTGTTCGCAAAATTGTTGAAGCAGGAGAAGTAACAAAAGATGATTTAGTATTAGAAATTGGATCAGGAATTGGAACAATGACTCAAATTTTATGTGAATCCGCTAACAAGGTGGTTACTGTTGAAATTGATAAAAAATTAATTCCAGTTTTAAAAGAAACATTAAGCGATTATTCAAATCTTTCAATTGTTCAAGGTGATATTTTAAAAACAAATATTCGTGAAATTCTTGGCAATGATATTGAAAAAATGCCATTGAAAATAATTGCAAATTTACCATATTATGTAACAACACCAATTATTATGGGATTATTAGAATCAGATCTTCCAATTGAAGGAATGACATTTATGATTCAAAAGGAAGTTGGTGAACGTTTGTGTGGAAAACCAGGTACAAAAGCATACGGTTCATTAAGTATTGCTGCACAATTCTATGCGGATGTTACAATTGATTTTAATGTACCGGCACATGTTTTTATGCCTAAACCAAAAGTAGATTCCATTGTTGTCTCTTTAAAAAAGTTGAAAAAGCCTCCAATTGAATTAAAGGATCAAAACTTATTTTTTAAGATTGTAAAAGCAAGCTTTTTAAATCGACGAAAAACATTAATTAATGGATTAAGTATGAATACGAACTATTCGAAGGACGTGATTTTAAATGTTTTAGAAGAATGTGATATTTTGCCTGGTATTCGAGGAGAAATGTTATCAGGCGCCGAATTTGCAAAAATAGCAAATGGCCTTTTTGCTTATGATAGCGACGAAAATGCGGAAATGGATAATGATTAGGAGGGGAAGAGATGATTGATTTAAAGGAAATAACCCTTAGATATGCAAATGGAAGAGGGATATTTGATTTAAATTTAAATGTGAAAAAAGGTGAAATATTTGGATGTTTAGGACCGAATGATGCTGGTAAAACAACAACGATCCGCATGCTAATGGGTTTTATTCGTCCGAATAAAGGGAATGCAACCATTGCAGGATTTAATTGTGCTAAGGAAACAAAGGCGATTCAAAAAATGCTTGGTTATATTCCGGAAGAAATGCCATATTTTGAAGGGATGCGCATTAATGAATTCCTTAATTTGATGGCAAACATGCGAGGAAAAAAAGTTCAGAAGAATTCGAAAATTAAAGAGTCGCTCATTGAGCGCTTTGAGTTAGATACCAGTGGGAAAATTGAAAACATGACCTTTGAAATGAAGCAAAAACTAGGAATTGTCGTTGCGTTTATGCATGATCCAGAGGTGTTACTTCTTGATGAACCAGGAAATGGTATTGATCCAATGATGCAAACACGATTAATTGATTTAATACTTGAAGAAAAGAAACGCGGAAAAACTATTTTTTTATCATCTCAAAGTTTCGAAGAGGTCGAGCGAACATGTGATCGTGTTGGAATTATTAAAGAAGGTTATCTTATTCGTGAGGATAATATTATTGATATTAAAAAAGAAGAAACAAAATCGTTTTTAGTTAAATTTGCTAAATCACCAAATTTAGAAACCCTAAAAAAATATGGCTTTGGATTTAAAAAAGTTACGGATACTTATTTAGAAATTTTCGCCAAGGGTGATCGAATTGATTTGTTAATAAAAATATTGTCACAGGAACACGTATTAGTATTTAATTCAAATGTTCAAACAATCGAAGAAAGTTTTTTGAACTATTATAGTAAGGAGGATAAAAACGCATGAGTTTACCGCTTTTTATAAAGGATATAAAAAATAATAGTATATTATTAATTGTTTTTGCAGTGTTAATGTCGATTTATCTTTCAGTTATTATATTTATGTATGATCCCAATGGGATTGGTGCATTATTTGATATGTTGTCGGTGTTGCCAAGTGTATTTGTAAAAGGATTGGGACTTGATTCAATTTCAGATGGATTAATTGGATTTATTGGAAGTCTTTATTATGGCTTTTTAATTTACCTTTTTCCAATGGTCTATTGTATTATTTTAGGAAACCGTTTAGTTGCAAAATTTGTAGATGATGGTTTCTTTGCGTATTTATTATCGACACCAAATAGTCGCATAAAACTTATTGTTACCCAAGGTGTCTATCTGCTTTTTTCGATTTTACTTTTATTTTTGATCGTTTTTTTTGTTGGAATTGGAGTAAGTAATAGATTGTTTCCGGGATTGTTAGATATTGGCATATTTATAAAATTAAATATGAATGCGTGTTTATTAACGATGGCTATCGGGATGATTTGTTTTTTCTTTTCGTGTTTATTTAATAAAACAAAATGGTCATTACTATTTGGTGCTATTATTCCAATCATGTTCTTTTCTTTTACACTATTAAGTGGATTTTCTGATCGCTTTGGATATTTAAAGTCATTTTCATTATATAGCCTTTTTAATGGAATTGAAATTGTTAATGGCAGTGCTAATATTTCAAATAATCCAATAATTTATAGTATTATTATTTTATGTTTGTTTGCGGGATCAATTGGGGTTTTTCAATTCAAACGTTTGCCCATTTAAATGTTGTATTAAAAATCCCATCGAGAATTTTCTCAATGGGATTTCAGTTTGTCGACAAACCCCGTACCGACAAGTATTAATCTGTTGTATGCTTACAATTCGTACAGGCTAACGCCTGTTCGCCTTGATGCACACACCATGATATAATAATTGTCGGTACTATTTTATATGTTTGTCGACAGTTTCAAATCCTATTGAGTATTGTTTTCTCAATGGGATTTTTTAATGTGTTATTCTATAATATTTTTTAAGATGCCTATTTTTTCAATTTCAGCTTCAATACAATCCCCATGTTTTAAAAATTGTGGGGGGTCTAATGCAAATCCTACCCCAGCTGGTGTACCAGTTAAGATAATATCACCTGGAATTAAAGTCATGCCTTGGGATAAGTCGCTAATAATTGTGGGAATATCAAAAATCATATTTTTTGTGGTTGAATGTTGACGAACGTCCCCATTAACACGGCAGGTTAATGCAATATCAAAAGGAAGCGGTAGGTCGTTTTTATGAATAATTTTTGGCCCCAATGGACAAAATGTATCAAGACTTTTTCCTTTATACCATTGAGAGTGTTTTTTTTGCAAATCTCTGGCTGTAATATCATTTGCAATCGTATAGCCAAAAATATATGATTCGGCATCTTCTTTGGAGATATTGATCCCTTCTTTTCCAATGATAATTGCTAATTCAACTTCATAATCGATTTGTTTTGTCGTTTTAGCATGGGAAAGAATCGTGGTATTTGGACCGGTAACAGTGGTCGGTAATTTAGAAAAATAGATGGGGCTTTTTGGAAGTTCACCCATGGATGGAATATTCTTGATCTCTTTTGCATGATCAGCATAATTTTTTCCAATACAAAAAATATTTCGAGGTGGATTAGGAATTGGAGCTAATAGAGTGACAAGATTACGATCAATGCCAAGTGTCGGGTTTTCAGTGATTATCTTTTGAAAATCTGCTAATAATTTATTTGTAGCCAAAGGGATAAATTTTATTAAACTCTCAGGAAATTTAATTCCTAAATGTTTGCCAAGTGTTGTAATTGGTATAATCTTTTGACCATTATTGGTTAGAATTCCTGATTCTTTAAAAGCATTATATTGATACGTTACAAAATACATAGTAAACTCTCCTTTTTTTTTATCATACCATTTAATATCAGATAATTCTATAAAAATGTAATGAATCCATCATATAATAATATAAACAATTATTTTTTACTCAAGAAAATAGGGATTTTATCATCAGTTTTCTTGAAATAGGATTGACAAGTTTAATGATTTAAATTATCATTAATATAAATAAGTATGCTTGCTATTTGAAGGCATGACTTAAGGGATATCTTAAAATTGTGTTGTAAAGCAAGGAATAATTCCCTTTTGAAACAGTCGCTATAATATTATAGGCGGCTAGTTTTTTGCCTGGAATTTTAAATAGTAATAGGAGGAATAGTATGTTAAAAGGAAGACATCTGATTGAACCTGGTGACTTTGAGATAGAAGAAATAGAATCGATTATGCAGCTGGCTGATAATATTATTGCAAACCCAGAGGGTTATTCTTTGGTTTGTAAAGGAAAATTATTAGCCAGCCTTTTTTATGAGCCATCGACGCGTACACGATTTAGCTTCGAAGCAGCGATGTTACGATTGGGTGGAGAAATTATTGGATTTGATGATCCTAATAATTCATCGGTATCAAAAGGCGAAAGTTTAGGGGATACTATACGAACGATTGAATGCTATTCAGATATTGCGGTTATTCGTCATCCAAGAGAAGGAACAGCACGACTGGTTTCAAAGTTCGCAAAAGAAATGCCAATTATTAATGCTGGTGACGGTGGACATGAACACCCTACCCAAACGTTGACTGATTTGTTAACTATAAGAAAATGTAAAGGTGGATACGATAATCATGTTGTTGGAGTTTGTGGAGATCTTCTTTTTGGACGAACAATCCATTCTTTAGTAAAAACATTAAATCGCTATCATGGAGTGAAGTTTGTTTTTATTTCACCAAAAGAATTAAAAATGCCAGAAAATATTTTATCGCTTTTAGAACCCCATTCATTTACTGAGACAACCAATTTAGATGAAGTGATTGGGAAATTGGATATTTTATATATGTCTCGGGTTCAGCGGGAACGTTTTGTAAGTGAAGAAGAATATTTGCGTTTAAAAGATTATTATATTTTGGATAATAAGAAATTAAAAAAAGCGAAAGATGACATGATTATTATGCATCCATTACCACGAGTGAATGAAATAGCAATTGAAGTGGATGATGATCCGCGAGCAGTTTATTTCAAACAGGCCAAATATGGAATGTATGTAAGAATGGCTTTAATTGCAAAACTTTTGGGAGTAGGTGACGATAATGATTAATGTATCAAAATTAAAAAAAGGGATTATTATTGATCATATTGAAGCGGGTCATGGTTTTGAAATTTATAAAGAGTTACATCTTAATGATATTGATGATGTTGTGGTCCTTCTTAAAAATATTCCCAGTAAAAAAATGAAGAAAAAAGATTTAATTAAAATTGAAACTGATTTACAAATTGATATGAAAGTTTTAGGATTAATTGATCCAAATGTTACAATAAATTTTGTTAAAAATGGCGTGATGTATAAAAAAATAAAATTAACCTTACCAAAGGTAGTGGAGGGGATTATGAAATGCAAAAATCCTCGATGTATTACCCAATACGAAGATGTAAAAGAAATAAAATTTTATTTAGTGAATGAAGAAAAAAAACAATATCGATGTGAATATTGTGATGCCTATACAACCTTTATGGAAAAAGAATAAAAGGAGAATGAAATGAAAACTCTGCTCACAAATATTGAAATTATTGATGCTCAAGGACGTCGACCTGGAAAAGTTTTGATAGAAGATCGTAAAATTAAAAAGGTATATAAAGAAAAAGGTAATGTGCGAACAGCTTTTGATGTTGAAATTGATGGGCATGGGCATGCACTTATGCCAGGGTTTATTGATATGCATTGTCATTTAAGAGAGCCTGGATATGAAAAAAAAGAAACAATAGAAACTGGAATGCGTGCTGCATTAAAAGGTGGGTTTACATCACTTGTTGCAATGGCAAATACACAGCCGATTATTGATAATGTTAAGGATTTAGAAATAAATAAAGAGAAAGCTAAAACCTTGAATTTATGTGAGTTATTTCAAGTATCCGCATTAACGAAAAATTTTGGGGATCAAGAAATGGTTGATTTTGAAGAATTAAGAAAATTAACCAATGTTTTTTCAAACGATGGGGTTTCGATACTTAATAACGCGATCATGGAAAAGGGTCTTGAAGCATCAAAAGTATATGATTTCATATTACTGACACATTGTCAGCCAGAGACAGCATTAGTGGAACGAGATTGTGATTTATTAGAAGAAATTGGTGGACATCTTCATGTGTGCCATATTAGTAAAAAAGAGACCCTGGATCGTATTCGTCAGGCAAAAGAAAAAAAGTTGGATATTACATGTGAGGTTACTCCACACCATTTATTTGCATCTGCTATGGATTACAAGGTCAATCCTCCATTTAGAAGTTATCCTGATCGACGAGCGTTAATTGAAGGTATAAAAGAAGGCGTTATTGATATGTGTGGAACGGATCATGCACCCCATACTGAGGAAGATAAATTAAAAGGGGCCCCTGGAATAAATAATTTTGAAATAGCTTTTTCAATGTACTATCAGGTATTTGATCAAAACAAAATTGGGATTGAAAAATTAAGCGAAATGATGAGCTTAGCACCAGCAAAGCGATTGGGTATAAAAGCAGGCTTAATAAAAGAACGCTATCCAGCTGATTTAGTCTTAGTTGACTTGGATTGGGAAGGAAAAATAAATCCAAAAGAGTTTATTTCTAAAAGTAAAAACAATCCTTTTGGTGGGGAAAAACTTAAAGGTAAAATAATGATGACCATAGAAAAAGGAGAAATCAAATATGACAATTATGGACAAACTCTATAAAGAGAGTATACAAAAAGGGCCGATTTGTGTTGGGCTTGATACGACTATAAAATTTTTGCCACGATATTTGATTGAAAAAGATTGGTCAGATGGTGAAAAAATTAGTGAGTTTAATAAGAGGATTATTGATGCAACCCTTGATTTAGCAGCAACCTATAAGGTTCAAATTGCCTGCTATGAAGCGCTAGGCTTAGATGGATTAAAAGCATACAGTGAAACAGTGAAATATGCCCGAAATAAAGGCAAAATTGTTATTGGAGATGTAAAACGTGGGGATATCTTATCCACAGCGACACACTACGCAAAAGGTCATTTTTCGGGTGACTTTGAAGTGGATATCATGACGGTTAATGCGTATATGGGAGAAGATGCTGTATCCCCTTACTATGAGTATCTGAAAAACAACAATAAGGGATTATTCATTTTGCAGCGAACATCTAATCCATCAGCGGTAGATCTTCAAAATTTAATCGTGGATGAACAAACAATTTATGAAATAATGGGAGAAAAAATAGAAAAATGGGGTAAACCATTTATCGGTGAATCAGGGTTTAGTAGTATTGGTTCTGTTGTGGGATTGACCCGACCGGAAGAATTTTTATCCATTCAAGGACAATCCCCACATACTTTCTTTCTAGTGCCTGGATATGGAGCACAAGGTGGTACAGGAAAAGATATTGCGAAAATATTAAAGGTATCTCGCTGTGCAGTGGTTAATTCTTCTAGAGGTCTTATTACAGGGCACCAAAAAGTGGAATGTGACGATGAAGGATTTGCAGAACATGTTCGTCAGGCAACAGTCGCGATGAAGGAGGATATTCTTCAATGGCTATAATATTAAATAATGAAAGCGTTAGTGTTGATGTCTATAAAATGACGGTAGATTTTACTGGGGATGTTTTACCGGGTCAGTTTTTTATGCTAAGGGCTTGGGATAAAGATCCTTTATTATCGCGTCCGATTAGTATTCATGATTATGAACCAGGAAAATTAACCTTTTTATACCAACGTGTTGGGAAAGGAACAGAGATTTTAGCACAGTTAAAATCCCAAGATGAGATAACTTTACAAGGTCCCTATGGGAATGGATTTCCAAAAATAGAAACGAATCTTTGTGTTGTTGGGGGAGGGATTGGGATTGCACCACTTTTTTATTTGGTTAAAGATTTTAAGAAAAAAAACCCCAATAAACAATGTCGGGTTTATCTTGGATTTCGAGAAAATGAGTATTGTACGAGTGACTTTAAAGCGATTGCAAATGATCTGATTATTGATATTGGTGGGATTATTACCAATCAGTTGGTGGTTAAACATGATGAGGTTGTTGTAACTTGTGGACCTGAAATAATGATGGAAGCCGTTTCAAAAGTTGTACCAAAAGAAAATCAAGTGTTTGTTTCAATGGAAGCCCATATGGCTTGTGGAGTTGGTGCATGTTTAGGATGTACCTGTGAAACAAAATCCGGAAATAAGAAAGTATGTAAAGATGGACCTGTTTTTTTAAGAGACGAGGTTTTTTATGTCTAGGGTATTAGAAACAAAATTCAATGAGATTTATTTTAAAAATCCTGTCATTCCAGCATCTGGGACGTTTGGATTTGGTCGAGAATATGAAGAATTTTATCCACTTGAAAATCTCGGAGGTTTGTGTTCTAAAGGATTAACGCTTGAACCAAAACCGGGGAACAAAGGAATGCGTCTTTGGGAAACACCAGCAGGGCTAATGAATAGTATTGGTCTTGAAAATCCAGGGATTGATGCATTTGTTAAAAATGAATGGCCACATTTAAAAGAACTGGATACAGTCACTATTATTAATGTAGGTGGTAAAGATGAAGTCTCCTATTTAAATGCTATTGAAAAATTAAATGCAATTGATGTCAAATTGATCGAATTAAATATTTCATGTCCTAATGTAAAAGCTGGGGGAATGGCCTATGGAATAAAAGCGGCAATGGCTGAGGATATTACTAAAAAAGTTGTTAAGGTTTCAAAACATCCGATTATGGTAAAATTATCACCTAATGGAGAAAATATTGTTGATATTGCAAAAGCGTGTGAAAATGCAGGTGCAAAAGGGATTTCACTGATTAATACTGTTCAAGGAATGGCGATTGATTATAAAAAAAAGATTCCAGTATTTGATAATATTTATGCAGGATTATCAGGACCTGCGATAAAGCCAATTGCTTTACGAATGACACACCAAGTTTGTCAAGAAATTACAATACCTGTTATGGCAATGGGTGGAATTAGTAGCTGGCAAGATGCTGTAGAATTTATTATGGTAGGTGCGACGTGTATTCAAATTGGAACCATAAATTTTAATAATCCATTAGCAGCCCTTGAAATTATTAAAGGATTAGAAGACTATTGTACAAAAGAAAGATTATCGAATCTGTCTGAGATTCGTGGAATAATATAAAAAGAAATATAGAAATGAGGAATAAGATGAGTAAAGAGATATTAGAAATATTAAAATCAACCGATGCGTTTTTAGAAGGTCATTTTTTATTGTCATCAGGAAAGCATAGTGATCAATATGTACAATGTGCAAAGGTTCTTCGATTTCCAGATGCTGCAGAAAAAGTATTAGCCCCAGTGTGTGAACAATTAAAAGCATTGGAAATTGACAAAGTAGTTGGACCAGCAATGGGAGGCGTTATTGTTTCATATGAAATTGGACGTCAATTAAAAAAAGAAGCAATTTTTACTGAAAGAAAAGATGGCTTAATGGAATTGCGACGTGGTTTTGAAATTAAACCAGGAGAAAAAGTGATTATCACAGAAGATGTTGTAACCACTGGAAAATCGACGATTGAAACAAAAAAAGTATTAGAAGCCATGGGCGCTGAAGTTCTTGGCGTTGCATGTATCGCGGATCGTCGTGGACCAGGAGTTGAAATCAATATGCCAATTTACTCAGCTATCAAACTTGAAATTACAGCATGGGATCCAGAAGATTGTCCTGTTTGTAAAGCTGGGAAGGTTCCTGTTATTAAACCTGGTTCCAGAGGAAATGTATAAATTAGTTTAAGAGGCGTTTTAATTTGCTGGGTGTTATTTGTGTAGAATAAAAAGATAGAAGAAGTGAATGTGTTATTTAAAGAAGATAGAATTATTTAATTAAAGGGAGGAAAACCAAATGAAAACTAAAAAAATTATTGCTTTAATTAGTAAGGATTTTGAAGATCTTGAGTTATGGTATCCTGTTCATCGATTAAGAGAAGAAGGGGTAGTTGTTCATGTTGTAGGTGATGAAGCAGGCAAACAATATACTGGAAAGTATGGTGTGCCTTGTGTTTCTGATTACGCATTTACAGAGATTAATCCCAATGATTATGATGGCATTTTGGTACCCGGAGGATGGGCACCAGATGCGTTGAGACGTCTTCCTGTTGTTCTTGATTTGATTCGAAATATGAATGAACGGAAATGTGTGATTGGTGAAATTTGTCATGCGGGGTGGGTTCTAATTTCAGCAGGAATTTTAGAAGGTATCCATGTGACTAGTACACCAGGGATTCGTGATGATATGACAAATGCAGGTGGAATATGGCACGATGTTCCGTCAATTATTGATGGACATATTGTATCGAGTCGACGTCCGCCAGATTTGCCAGAGTATATGAAAGACTATATCAAAGTTTTAAATAAACAATAATAGGTGAGTTAAACGAGATGGAATGATTATTTCATCTCGTTTTTGT
>LGOV01001921.1_pt2 | contig 74148 bp, 98 predicted proteins | sample 469881 | NCBI WGS metagenome assembly LGOV01 (sample SAMN03857199, study PRJNA290197) | marine sediment metagenome | biome: marine cold seep biome; feature: cold seep; material: marine sediment; isolation source: sample #5579, elevator 3A push core 41 containing 12 cm of sediment... ...
CAAGCGGTGGGAATGCTGCACAGGAGAGCGCAGAGGCAGCAAACAACGCCTCCAAGTCCAGCAAAATATCAGTCAACAAGACTGACATGGCCGGTGCGTGGCTATTGGATGACCCCGCGCCAGCAGGTGGGGATGCTGCACAGGAAGAGGCCCGCCAGTACAGCCCGGGCGGTGGGGATGTTGCACAGAAGGACAATCACGCTCAGAAACAGCAGGCCCTAGCCAAGGTCGATTCAGACGAGCAGACAGATGGTGCTGGCGCCTGGCTGTTGGAAGATGCCCATGGCGGCGGTGGGAATGTTGCACGGGACGAGCAGCATGGAAAGAATGACGCCACTTCAGACAAGCCCTACGGAGGCAGCGAAGGCGATTCAGAGGGAGCCTGGCTCTTGGAGGATGGTGCTGACTTGGCCGGTGGGAACATTGCACGGGTTGAGCCCCAGGAACCAATCCCGCACAAGGCAGACGGTGGGAATGTTGCACCGATTGTGGAGCAATCCGAATACACGGGCGTATCTGAAGATGGGGGGCAAGTGGCGACAGCCTCAGGCGCAGATAACCATAGTAATGTTTCGGCTGAGCTGGACGACTGGAGCCCAGAAGTCGAAGACGCACCGAATGATGCTCATATTATCCCTGGCCAGGGAGAGGCAGTGCTGGCCAGAGTTGAGCATGAGCCACCAGTAGCGCAACTGACCGCCGAGGATGGCTCCTGGCTATTAAGTGAAGGGCCGCATGACTCACCTCGACCCGTAAACCCCCTTGAGGGTAAAACCCAGGGTAGCCCTCAAGCAGCTCCTGCTGATAAGGCTGAAACGGCTACAAGCGTTTCTGAGCAGCTGGAAGCGGCCGTGTCTGGCCAGGATGATGCAGAACCGTCATCACCCATTCAGCGACGACTGAAGAAGCGTGGAGGAGCCGCTGGTCGCCAAGCACGACAGGCCTCGAACAATGTCGCGCCAGCAGATCAAGGTAAACAGGCAGGCCAGGCGAAAACGAGCAAAGGTTCTGGAAAGCCTGGCGGAGCTAAGGCGGAAGTAAGCGGGGTGCCCAAGCTGTTCAGCTAAACAGGCATCACCTTATCAGGATGGAAGGCTGCCTATCGACAAAGCCTCCAGCCCGTAACTGCGGTTACTTTTTCAGTCACACCGCCCCCTACCTCTCCTTGAGACCTGACATACCGGGAATGAGGAGAGAGGAATGAAAAACCATGATGAAGTGCTGATCGTTCGCGGCGATGCTGAACTTCGTTGCTACTGGCGAGCGATGGAGGGTCAGCCTTTTGCAGATGTTGACCCTGCGGACTTTGGGATTGAGCGGCGAAAAGCGAAGGTAACGTTCCTTTCGCGGGACTGGCCCTACGCTGCCTCAGTCAGGCTATCAATTGATGGTAAGCGGCGAACCTACCCTGTAAGACATGGGCTATACGGTCTTGTGGTTCGTCCAGATCGTTGACTTCACGCCTCCTTCAGCTCTGCTGTGGGAGGTTTCTCATGCTTTCTAAAAATCGGTATCAATTGGATTCTTTGGGTCGCGCCTCGTCCACGTTAGTGATGGCCTATCCTTAAACTCATCAGTTTTTATCTTTTTCCCTGCTTTCCAACTGGAAGCCTTTCGCCCATCTTTAACGATAAAAAATAGAAGTAATGAGCCAATACATACGAACAATAATTCTTTCATTTTATCTACCTAAAACGTCTAGCTAGTGCCATTAATCGACCCAGCGGTCGTTAAGCGGATTATGCTCGGGATTGGCCTTGTCAATGGCAGCGCCAATAGCAGCATAAGCGTGCTGGTACTTGGTGTAAGTCTTGCCACTGGAGTAGTAAAGGTTAAAATCAAGTTCGCTGCGCACAACAGCTAGAAGCGTCTCTGGCTCACCTTCGCGTGTAATGACATCGATCGCGTCTGTGACTGATTCGTCCTCGATTCTTGACGCTATTACATTTGCGAACATTTCTGCGTCGTGCCTGATTTTGCTCATTGAATGGCTTTTCCTTGAACTTTACGGGTTGTTAGCTACACGCTGTGCGTCGCCTTTCGCAGCCTTGGCCAACAGTGATTTTTCAGCACTGGAAAGAAACATTGCTTTTAAGCCAAGCACTCCAGAAGCCTCAACGGTCACGGTTGTGCCATGGCCTTGAGCCGGTAGGCCAACGCGAACTTTGCCTTGCTGCCATGCAGCTTTGATATCGCGATAGAACATAGCTGATCCCCTTTTCTTATAGCTTTGTAATACGGCTGGGATCAGTGCCAGTCGGTCGCACTAAAACCCATACTTGATATTTTCCTTTGGCGAGACCTGACCCTACGAGGTCGATACCAAAAGGAACAATCATGGCCCATAATCCAGGCCCAAACGATACGCAAGAGGCTTCGCCTATGGCCTTCTCATTCAGATCAGCTAAAGCCTCTCTCAAACACTGCAAGACCCACTCACGCCCCTATTGGCACGGCATTGCTCCTGTTTTCGATTGTGGTAGAGCCTTTAGGTGTTCATGAGCAACTTCAAGGTCTGGCTCGGAAATGAATATCTCTCTCTTGGTCCCCATCAAAATCGAAAACATCGCTTTTCCTATATCAAAAAGAGCTAGGAGCGGCACCAAGACGGTGCAGCATCCCCACCGCTTCGTTTATCCCAAAAAGCTCCATGTCAGGGGCATCCTTGCCGTGCAGGTGGGCAAAGCTGGTGGCACTGTTCCATGCTGCGACGCGCTCACGATGAAGTGCTTGTATTGCAGCCACTATCAAGTCTCGATCTTCCGTGCCCACCATATTTGTTAAATCGATAGGTTCTTTACTCATGAGTCCTATCCTTGCCCTTTTCCTTTTCCTTTAGCTTAGCTTGCTCGGCCTGTTCCGTAATCACATCGATCCACAACGCCAGTTCCTTAGCCGCAGCTGCCTCATCAGCTACGCGCTTCTTATAGCCGTTCTTGGAGCCACGCTTGTCTTCGGGAGTTTCTAGAACTTTATAGTAGGTCTCACGGTAGCGCTTTACTAAACGCTGGGCATCCCTGTCCAGAACTATAGTGAGCCTATCTGGCGGTTCAACGCTGCTGGTCATTAGATTTCCTATAACTTATTCATTTAATAAACATACCCAGCCATTGCTTACCCTGGCGCTGCCAAATCAGCAATATTGTTCCTGCGGCAATATTCAGCGTAGCGAAAAACCACATAAGCTCTTTCAGTAATGCATCGGGCGCCTTCACCGAAAGAAACAGTCCGAAAGAAATGGCTAGGGCACCTACTGTTAACGTTGCGACCTTGAGTACACGATCTAACATAAATCTGCTTTACCTATTGCTCGGTAATCTAATGCGTGGCGCTGCATCAATACAGACGTAGCGGAGCGTTGAGGCTCAACAATGTAGTCAAGCAAATGTTCGGCTTCTTCGTCCGCTACTTCGTTATACGCTTCTTCGGGGGTAATACCGTATTGATCGGCAATAGATTCGAGTATTGCCTTCTTAGTAGCCGCATCAACGACGGACAAAAATTTAACGTTGAGGTTAGACATTGAGTATTCCGCGTTGGTTGCTTTGGGGGGCAGCCCCAGGCGGGCCGCTAGCGAAATCGCCGCAGGGGGCTTTTCCTTTAACTTTTCATTTCTTTATCTAGCTTGTAGCCAAGTCCAGCTAATACTGCCCCAAAAAACAAAAGACCCACACCGACATAGCCGCCATAACCGAATAGAGTCGCTACATTATACGGCTCTTTAAAAACATCATTTTCTGACGTACCTATAACACTGAGTGCTCCAAAAACCAGTAAGTAGAAAATGGCGAAGCATACAAATAGTACACCCATTACTTTAGGTGGGTTTTCCCACATGGCTTCTCGCAAGCTATCGGCGCTTTTTGTTAATGCGCTAATAATTAGAAGCGCAACGAAAAGCCCTAATACCAAGGCAATAATGCCAAAGAAAATCACTAAAATTGTATTCATACGTTACTCCAGCTTTTCCTTGATCAGTTTTGGGCTTTCTGTGAGCGATTAAGCGCGCAGCTTCTAACATGAGGATGCTGATCGTTCAGCAGGGCATCTCGAGCCCCCTGGTCGCAAATGCTCCAATGTTCCATTGCCACGGTGAAGCGCCCAAGCCGATCCAATTCAGGAAGGTCATTAACCTTGATAGAGCCAGTGCTTGCCACAGCTTGCACTACCGCCGCACGTTTCGCGTAGACGGCTTCCCAATCTTTGTGATCACTAGCATTTGCAGCCATCGTCTCAAGCATATTCATCGCCGTGGATTCCTACTTTTATTCAAAGAGTGTTTGAACACGCGCTAATACGTCTTCAATGATGTAATCAGGGACGGCCTCAACCTTGCGCGCTCCGCGTGCCTCCAGATCCAGGCTTCTGAGTTGATTAACTAGAACAACGCCTTGTGTCTTGGTACCTGATCCAGTTAGCGGCACTGCAAAGCCCGCATGTCGCGCAAAATTGCCACCCTGGGTAATCGGTGCGATGACAACAGTACCAAACTGATTAAAGGCGGCAGGAGTTAAGACGAACGCAGGCCGAAAATCGCCCTGCTGCTCCCTTCCTTCGGTTGGGTTAAGATTCACTCGCACTATGTCACCGCGCTTAAACTTTGCTCGGCTCATTCCTCGCGCCCCACTGGCTTCATGTTATGCCAAGCAGAAAGCTCTTCCGGTTCTGGTGCATTTGGATCGCATTGATCCAACAGCTCTTGGAGCGAGTATTTCGGTTTTGACAGGATTGGTTTTAGGACAAACTTAGTAGTGCCCTGCTCAACCTCAAGCGAGTCGCCATCGCTTAAACCATATTTACGCAGTAGATCAACTGGCAGCCGCACCGCCGCGCTGTTGCCCCATTTCTGAATTTTGAGTTCCATGTTTTCTTCCTCAATCGTGTATCTACATTGTAGACACGGTAATATGAAATTGCAATATTTGTAGATACATTGTTTCTACAGTGCAGTTTGAGTGTCACCCTGCCCCCTATCCCCTCATGAGACCTGCAATTCAGCAGGAATGAGAGGAGTAGGATCATGAACAAGAAGTTTCAGCAATGGGTCGCTACCGTGCGACGAAGGATGCAGGATGGCCAGCCTCTGATGGGGCCGGACAGCCTGCAGGCACTGACAGACGATGTACGAAAGCTTGGTCTTGGCGCCATGGGTGCCGGTGTACTAGGTTTCTTCGCGCCCACCGAGAAAATTACTTTTGGGGCATCAGTTGCCTTGTTTTTCGTAGGTGCTATCATTTGGGTAACAGGTATTGCGCTTCTCGCAAGATTCGAGCGCAACAGTGCAGAAAAGGATTGAATCTATGAGCCCTTTTGGATGGATAGTTACAGCTTTTGCAGTCTTTATGGCGGCCGTGAGTTTATTCACGTTCGTTCAAATTGAGCGCAGCAAGCACCATCACCATCAGAACGGCAGCAGCAGTTAGCTGAATTCTGGCGATTGTCATTCTCGTCAGTACAAGAGACATTGATCTCACATTCAACAAGCTCTTCCTTCGCGAAGAGCTTTTTTATTTCCGGTTACCTGAAGCTGTCGGATTGTTCAGTTAACCACTTCCTTGGCAAGGGAAAAGGCCACTGCCGCCACTGCTAAGCACCCCCATGCCAGAGGGTTGGTAAGGAGGCGACATGCCGCATAGCGGTATGGATGTGCTTCTATGCGGTCTATCGTGGTCTGACGGTTGGCTACCATTCGCTTGGTCTTAGTTAGTTGCCCTTCCTGCTCTTCTAGCTGGCGCTGCTGTTCCACGAGCCAGTCACTCGCATTCATTTCTTGAATATTCAATGACCAGGCACGCTCAGCGTCGTCAGTTGTCAGGTCGTTAGCCAGCATATATTTAGAACGAGCGGTGATACTTGATTCGGTTTCACTAGGGATGAATTCAATTCCGAACTGTTCATAGAATCTATTGCGCCTTTGCACATTCATTCCGTCCCATGCGCCGGGCTTTTCGTCCTCCCAAGAGAGCTTTATTTGCATGACCTCTGCCGTTGGCCATTGTTTTGCCCAAGCGACAATTTCTGTCATGAGGTAGGTGCCAATACGATTCCCAAGGAGCCCGCTTAAACGCATACGCACATCTCCGCCGCTGCGGCACTCCTTGTCTGTTAGCTTGACCCTTTCAGCGTTTCCAAAACCAGCTTGCGAGTAACAAGCTGCCCAGCAAAATTCATTGCTTCCATGTGGCCGCTGGCTATCGATCCGCTTGACTCGAAGCGTCAGCCTTACGCCATGGGCAATGGTTTGCTCTATTCGCTGGATCATCAAGATCGCGTCTGGAGACTCACTGTTGGGCGTGTCTCGGTGGCGAACCTGGATAACACGCAAATTCTCCCGCTGTGCTTCCTCTATTGTGCTGTCCTGGGCTGTTGCGGGACCGACCATGGGCATCTCCTGAATTGATTGTTTCGCATGCGAAACTGGTGGGGTGCTACAAATACCATATTTTTCAACGTCAGCAAGGCCCCTATCTCCTCTTGAGACCTGCTTTGCAGGAATGTGAGAGAGAGAGAAGAGAGAGAATCCCAATGGAAACATTTGGCGAGCGTTTGGAAACGATCATCTACAGCCGTCGCGGCGGTAACTTCGGCGAATACTTAGGCGTTGAAGGTACGAGCCGGAGGGTGCGAATGAGCGATCAGGTGTTTCAGGTCCGCTCATGCGTTGAGGTTGATTCTGACTGGATGTGGGAGGTTACGCACGAAGCAAGCGGCTTGTCTGAGCGCTCTAATGAGCGCTGGGGGCTATGCTTTGCTGCTGATCGCCTGGCTCGCGTTGTTAAACGTGAGGGCGCCTGGAAGTTGCCGATTGGGCCGGAGAGCACACCGATCCCAATGGCTGCATTTTTGGCGTCACGCCAACAGGGGGCTACTACTCATGTTTGATGAAATTGACATGATCCATAGCTATTCCCGTGCGGATGCCATCGAAGATGGCAATTTGGTAGATGTCAGCGAAAGTGCTAAGCACGCTGCCGGCAATTTGATGGGCTTTAAGGTGCCTGTTGCCATGACTTCTGCAGCGTGGGAGGTGTTAGTGGAATGGCATGACAGTACAAACCCACTAGACGCGCTTATAGCAGAAGAGAAGCGGCTAGATGATGTATTGCTTGTCGCTCATGAAGCTGCTGCGAGAGAGCGCAACGAGAGCTGTATCAACTTCATTGTTGATGTGATGGAGCAAGAGGAATCTGGTCCAGTCGTTGTGCCCAAAAATGTCGTTATGATCATCGGGCCCGGGGATTCTCCCGAGCCGGTCATAACGATCATGCTACCCGAGGAGGACTGACGCGATCGCGCAGTAATCACTCCTCATTCTAAGCCCCCAGTCAGCATTGTGCTGCCTGGGGGTTTTCTATGCCTAGCGCCTGGGTCATGCTTTGTTGGCTTTGGAGCAAACAACTCGGCAGCTTAGCCATTAAAGGATAAAAATGACGACACAGAGACCTTTGCCGCCCGTCCCAGAAGGCATCTCAGCGTATTTTTTTATGCGTATGTGTACAGATGCATTTTGCGAGGATGGAAGCGAGTGGTATGACTTCCAATCACTGGACAACTTGCCGCCGTATAGCTGCAAATACGAGCTGGACATAGACAATCCAATTTCGTTTCGCCGGCCTCCTGGTACAGAAGGTTTCCACGTCATCGAGCTGCCATTGCGTTTGGCCCTCGAGACGATGGAAGAGGAAGATCAGTATTCATTAAACCCGGCAAGATGGAACAAGGTGGTGCTAGACCTCTCGGAGGGCTGGTGTTACCACCCCTGGATGTCCGCAGTGCCTGGCGGCCGCCCAACATTGCAGGATGGGCGCCATCGCATTATAACCATGATGAAGCTACTAGGGATGTCTTCGGCTCCTTTCATTGTCGAGCCAGAGCACGTTGCCGCGGTCAAATCATGGCCAGATTTTCAGCTCTAGCAAGCCTGCTTGGCCATTCGATGGATTAATGAGTCAAGCGGGCCAGCCGCTATGTTTCGCATGCGTAACATTAACTGTCTGAGCCAGCCCTATCTCCTCACGAGACCTGCAATATCGCAGGAATGAGAGAGGAGATAGATTATGGGTACAACATCCGTACTGATGCCGTCAGACCGTAAAGCCTTCTTGGACGAGGAATACACTAAGAAGGATGGATCTATCGAAGTGCTGAAGTCGAGCTTCGTGGGCTCAACCTACTACGCTGCGATCAAGATCCAGCAGGCAGGAATAGCCTCTAATCAAGCGTCGATTGAGTACACGATAGCGGCGATCGTGAAGACAAGCCTTTCGCAGGGCGAGTTTTTCTATAAATCGATGGATGAAACGATGGGGCCATACTTTAGACAGTGCCCTGCATCCATTCTCAAACTGTTAACTCCTCTTGAGGAGCTTGAGAAGCTTGGGGTAGTAGTAGGGCTAAGCCTGTCGTATGCCAGCGAATGGCGTGATAAATGCCTAAAGCATGCTGAATCGAAGAAGAAGCGTGCGCGCCTGAAAAATGGCGATCGCATAAAACTGCCGTACCCAGTACGGTTCGATGGAGGCCTAGAGTGCGACACGTTCACCAAGGTGGACTTGCCTCGCAAACGCAATGTATTTAGGCCAGAAGGCTCATCCAGATTGGTAAGGCTTCGTGCCAGCAATCTGAATGACGCCGTAGTGCTCGCATAGTATTTCAAGCCCCCTCTGCTGTTCTCAGCATGGGGCTTTTTCACGCTGGCGCCAGCCGCGCTCTACCACCTGACACACAAGACCCTACCTCTTCTTGTTGCCTTCGTCGCGTTAGCGTCCACCACATGAAGGCCCCTGCTCGCCCGGATAATGAAACTCACCTTTGCCACATGGAGGCCGTTATGTCTGCACTAACGCATGAAGACCACTTGTTTCTTCGACAGCTGAAGAAAACAATCAGTGCCAGGTCCGCCAGTTTCTTTGATAAAACGTTCGGCACCAATGTACTGCCCGCTACTGGCGCGTCGATCACCATTGAGGGTGAGGTTAAGATGGATATGTACGATCACGCGCCAGGACTCGCCTTCTTTGAGAAGGACTCCTCGCGACATGTGGCAGTTCCTCCATTCACGGAGTATCACAAACTACGCGATTTGGCTGACGTTAGTTTTGCGGAATTTTACCAAGTGTGGCTTGAAGCTGAAGATACATATGAGGGGTTGTTCAGGCCTATATGCATGCGTATCTGCAATAGTGATGGAGTAGTCATTGATCTGTACGAACGGGGAGCCTGGGTCGAAGACACGATCCCCCCTGGCCAATGGGAAGGAACCGAAGCCCAGATTGCGGAGCTTGATCGCGAAGGGAGCATCCAGTCTGGGTGGGACAACTTTTCGACAGCCCGAGGCTTGCACCGGGATGCCTCTCGACTACGGCTATTGCTTAGCCTTTCCCGGCACAGGGCTATGAATACCGCGTGACCCCTTCAAAGAGGCAGTTGCCTAAGGACACCCTACGGTCATTCATTCCCCTACCTCCTCTTGAGACCTGCAATTACGCAGGAATGAGAGAGGAGTGAGAATCATGACGACACAGGCAGAGAAGATCACCTGCTGGATACCGAAGTGCCACCTTCCCGCACTGCGGGTAAAGGTAGAACGACTCGATCGTAAGGCAAAGAAACTCGGCATGGCGCCCTTCGAGATCAACGTTCTGGAAGAGTCTGTAAAACCTTGGACTCGTGAGACGGTGGATCTTGAGGATCGACTATCGCAGTTTAGGGTGGAGCATATCGTTGCAGTAAAAGTCTCGATCAGTGGTGAACCCCCGAAGCTAGATGGGTATCGTTTGCTGGCGCGAATCGACATGGCAGCGAACCAGGCAGCCCGGGTCACCCCCTTGGAGTGGGCATATAGCCGCTTGCCTGAGCCATATAGATCGGGCGACGCCACTGGCGACTGCAGCCACTGCAACAAACGGCGTGAGCGGCGTTATCTCTTTCTGATGGAAGAGATGGCAACTGGTGTGGTTCTCGAGGTCGGAAAGACATGCCTCAAGGACTATATTGGCCACCAAGGCGCTGAGTCGATGATCGCCCGTGCTCAACTATTGGTCTCTGTAATCAATATGATGGAAGAGATCGATGAGGTTGGCTTATACGGCGGTCGCACGCCAGAGGCTGTTGTCGAGCTGCGATGGCTGGTGGCCGCGGCAGTAAGGCAGATTCGGGAGCGAGGCTTCGTGTCTCGTGCTCGAGCAGAGGAAACCGGCGACCTGGCCACAGCAGAGATCGTTGGTGAAATGGCTCGTTCAGCCCCGATGGTCAGCAAGGGGATGAAGGCGTTTGTCTCTGAAGACGTGGCGCGGGCAGACGCGGTGATAGCGTGGGCGCGGGAAGTGCTCCCTCTGCAGGCTGAGCTAAATGATTTCGAGACGATGATTGTTCATCATGCTCGGTTCGATATGGTCGGCCTTAAACGCGGTGCTGGTGTTATGACAGCGGCTGTCACTGCCTACGATCGATATGAGGAGTCAGCAGTAACCGGCGAGTCTATGAAGGCTCTTGGCTATGCTGGTGATCCAGGCGATCAATTAGAGATGGAAGTAGTGCGCAAGCGGTCCTTTTCATCAGATACGCGATGGGGGCTGATGTGGAAGCACATCTTCTGCGACCTCGAAGGTCGGCACATTGTCTGGAAAACAGGCAAGGCCCTTGAGGGGAACAAGGTTGTATTGAAGGGGCGAGTCAAGGAACACGGCGAGTACCGGGGGATTCCCCAGACTGTCGTGACTCGCTGCTCAATTAGACCTGCATGATTCACTAGCCCCTGAACCTGTCGGTCAGGGGCTTTTTTATGCTGGCGCTGGCCCTCTCTTACCCCCGTCGAAGACTACTCCTTCAGCCTATGGGATGTTCCGCATGCGAAACATTTCACAGGCTTTCCAGCTGTCCACTTGTGGCAGTCCCCGCCCTATCTCCTTTTGAGACCTGCATCGCAGGAATGAGAGGAGAGAGCGACATGAATATTGAGCTGATTGTAAATCAAGAAGATGCCATAGCTTTTGGTCGTGAGTTCGGAGGCCTGAATATCGATGACCTCAGTGCTGATCAGGTGGCTTTTGCCATCGACTCAGCGCAAGGGTCACGATTCATCCTGCCTCGTCAGGCCGGTCGCCGCTGGCGCCAGCCAACGCCACGACAAATGGCTGACTTGGGAACGGATGCGAATGTAGCATTCGAGGTCTTCTCGCTAAATGAGCTGGAGGGCTTTGCTTTCTCGGCTGAGGATGGGACTGTCATCCAGGTCCGCCGCCCTGATCGCGAACTACATCGGCAAAGCACTCTCCAGGCCATTGAGAGTGCTGAAGATATGTTCGTGGTGAGCTTCACCAAGAGAGCGTTCGGTAATTTCCTTCTTAACCTGGCGCACTGGAGTTTTCTCCAGCCCAGGGCAAGAATTGTTCGTCACCTCCCGCGGTGACACTTTCAAAGCCTCCTCGACTTTTCCGAGTCAGGGGGTTTTTTCATGCGTAATGAAAAAAACGGACTGGCAGGCTTCTTAGTGTCAGTAGCGCCCCTATCCCCCAACGAGACCCATTTCGTTGGGAATGTGAGAGAGAGGAGATTTGAGCATGTGGGGACAGACTCTACAGATTGGACACATTGGTGAGCCCGAAGCTCGGACCAACGGCAATGGCAAAACATACGTTCGGTTCGGTATCAACATGGCCAAGAAGTCTGGCGATGACCCGATGTGGCTTAACTGCATTCTTGGCGGCCGCTTTGCCGAGGTGATGAAGGATCGCTTGAAGCGCGGTCAGTTGGTTTTTGTCGAGGGCGAGTTGTCATTTCGCAAGGCTGACAACGGCACCGTGTACACCAATTTAATGGTGGACAAATGCCGCATCCTCCGTGATCCGCGTAGCGCTGGAGCTGCCGGTAATGGGGACGAAGAAGAGGAATTTCCTTTTTGATGTTCTATTCACAGCCCCTGGTTTACTCCTGGGGCTTTTTCATGCGTAGACGATAGGTAGGCACATGAGTGAGACAGACCAGAAAATCAGATCCCGTTCTCAGCATCCCTTGGCGAGGGGGCTGCCCTTGGCTGGCGGCGTGCTGGGCGCGATGGCATTCGCTATAACCGTCATTCCCATAGACCTCCCATGGGCCTCGTCAAACGCTGGAACACCAACCGTGGTGACCTTCGACACCGCCAAATACGTTAATGCCAGACGTGCTGTAGCTAGTGAACTACTTGGTGACGCCGAAACGCGGGATTCAGCCGTTTCCACTTTCGCTCGTGTCGATAATGGCGTTCGCCCAGCGATCCTAGATGCTGCAAATGGCGCCATCGTCATCGTCCGCCAAGCATCAGTCTTGGACGGCACCATACCCGATATAACTGACACTGTACTGGATGGCTTAGGTCTGCCAACAGACGCCCCCACGATTGAGACAAGTCTAGATCGTCAAGGAGACACCACTTATAGCGCCTCAAGTCTCTATGAAGAGGCTCGAGAGCTGGTCAGCCGTGCCAACCAGCAGGCGCGTGAGCGTTCCGCTTCGCAGAGCGAGGCGGGAATTGAAGAGCTGCTGCCCTAAGCAGCAGATGACTAGAACCTGATGTGGCCATGCTCAGCATGGCGAAGACTACGCCAGTGTAGCTGGCGATTAACCTTGCTCAAGGAGCTTATTGATGAAAAACCTTACTTTGATCGCTTCCGCCGTTGTTGTTGCCTCTGCTCTCATCTCCGGCACAGCTACTGCCAATGACGACAATGCTGGCGCCCGCATGGAGCTTCCGAAGGCGGTGGCTGATCTGGGCATTCCCGGCGCCAAAGTAGACAAGACATTTGATACAGGACTGGACGGTATCAATGGCTGGGTCATTAGTGTGGAGAACGACACTAATGTGATTTATACCACTGATGATGGTAATCATGCGTTTATCGGCATGATCTTGGGAGAGGGTGGCGAAAACTTAACGCAGGCTCACATGGAGCAGCACATGGATGAGAGTCAGTTGGCCAATCTGCCGCAGCGATCTGGCGCAAAGGACAATGGTTATTCAGAGGAGCAAGAAGCCGCAGCGCTCGCGCAGGTTGAGGAAGAAGCCTTCTACGTTGAAGAAGGAACGGGTGACAAGGTTCTTTATGTTGTCTTCGATACGCAATGTGGTTACTGCCAGCAGATGTATCAGGCGTCTCGAGCGGTCCTAGATGAAGTGACTATCCGCTGGGTTCCGGTGGGCTTCATGGGTGAGGGCTCGCTCCACCAGGCAGCACAAATTGTTGATGCAGAGAACCCGGTTGAAGTGCTGGCCACGTTTGAACGAGGGGGTAGTGTTTCCGGCTCCCCGAGCACCGAAGCAATGAATATCGTGACCGAGAACAGTGACTTGATCCAAAGCCTGGGTATCAAATCCACACCGAATACGATCTACAAGGATGAAAACGGCGAAGCACATATCAAGCGTGGTGCCCTTCGTGCAGCAGATATCCGAAACCTGTAACCTCACTGCAACTTGAATAATTGCGCCTTGGTTCCTTCGCAGGCAGCCAGGGCGCCCAGTTAGAGGGCTCCCCATGTCTGTTCAAGACGAACGCTCTGCAAGCCTTATGCGAAGAATAATAGATGGAATGTTTCCGCAGTTTGCCGTAAACCGCATATTCCCCCGTCAGCCACTCAAGGTAGGCCGTGGCAGAAGGGAGAAGATTGTTTACCCTTATCGGTGGCTACACCGCCCCTTGACGCTCGAGCAGGTGCGCTGGGTCGCTAACCGGGCAATTGACTATTGGTTCCGTTGGTTCATAGCGTTTGGCGCATCTCTTTTCCTCTCTGTAAAAATAGGCCCACCCTACGGGGCTTTCGTTCATTTGGGCTTTACGTTTTTTGCTGCCTGGACCCTTATAGGCGTGGCCGTGGCTGTTGGGCGAAATAGAAAGACGCCGAGGATAGATGCATGACACAAGGCAACGAGCATTGGCTCGTTTCTGTTGGACGGGTTTTAACTGGGCGGGGCAAGCAGTCGGTGAAGGCTAGCCAAGTCGATCCAGATGACCCCGCCATCACAAAGATGACGATTTCCCTAGCCCTGGATCTTCTGAACGAGGGGCGATCGCACGAACGTTTCTCACCCAAAGATAATGTCTCTTGGAAATGGGGAATGAAGAACAAGGCCGTACCACTGGATAGCCAAACCGCTGTGGTGCTGCAGGTCCGCGAAACTCCCATCACCGACAAAACACAGTCACCATCATCCACGTATTACGCAGAGCCTTTGGATGTGCTGGTAGGGATGTATACACACGAGGGCATTTTCAGAGAGCTATGGATCGATGGACGGCGTTTATGCTTGGTCACCGATCATCGTAAAAGAGGCCCAAACAGCAGCTCTCATGATAAGTAGGTGAAGAATGATTGAATCGAAGACCTCTGCACGATCGTCACCAATGTTTGATGAAATGCTGACGATCGTAGCGCAAAACCAGCTGGGTTTAGATGGGAGCTACACAGTATTTGCGGTCGAGACAGATCAGATAGATGAGATCAATCTCAAGATGATCGAAGGCCTGGAAGACCTTCACCTTCATTGCTTCACCGTAAAGCTCCCTCCAGGCTTCGCGAGGGTTAGCCTTGCTCCCCGCGTCGGAGAACACTGGCGTATGGAGGATGCGGTACATGGTGTCGTGGACTACGGGCATTCAGCGCGAGAGACCATAAGCGCCGCCTGCGCCGGCGGCGATCGGCGAATATACATCCCTTCAGCTAGTGGCAAGCACTAATTGAGCTGTTTTACAGAATCAATAATATAAATCATCGTCCAGTATAGATATAATATGAACAGTGATGAAATCCTACTGAGCCAGTTGCATGAGCTACCCCTTACCAAAGAAGACCAGCGCTTTATTCTGCATTGTCTGCGCGTGGGTGGCGTTGTCGACCACTCATCTGTACTGGCGACGTACCAAACGTGCTGGCTTAATGCGGCAGAGTCTGCCAGCAGCCCTCAACGAGATAACGCGGGGAGGAGGGCAGCCAACACCTTTCTACGTGAAGCCCTGGGCGTTGAAGCTCCAGCCACTGCAAGGTAACAGAGCAGCCATCCGCGCATTGGGGTAGCTAGGGAGGGGAGGGAGGTTTATACCGTTATCTATAGTGCCCATACCTACAAATGACAGCCTGCCCCCTACCTAATACAAATATCTAAAAGGGCTTCAAAATGTTTGATAACGCACTCCTATATCGTGCTCACAGCCCAGTTCCTGGGCCTGACGAGATGACAGGCCTCATTCAAGAGCATCTTTTCCGAAGTTGCGCACCAATAGAAGCTAAAAGAGTAGGGTGGTCAACAGTATGTGGTGATGTGCTGGCGTACAGCATGCAGTCTCAATACCTCATTCTTCGCTTTCGCCGGCAGGAGCGACTACTCCCAGCTTCAGCGGTCAAAGAGCTTGTGGAAGAAAGGGCGGCTGAAATGGAGAAAGCCTCAGGAAGTCCGCTGCGTCGTGCGGAGAAAAAGTTGCTCAAAGAGCAGATTTACGAAGAGCTACTTCCCACCGCGCTGAAGCGAACCGGGCACTTCCTGGTGGCCATCGACACAAAGCGGAGCTGGATACTCGTTGACACTGCAAGCCGGAAGAAAGCCGAAGAAGCGCTTGACCTACTGCGCATGACGCTAGGCTCGCTCAAGGTGACCCCGTTGGCTACTCGCCATCGCGCAACGGGGTTGATGACTCGCTGGCTGTCCACGCCTTCTGAACGTGCTGATGGCTGGGCCCTTGGGGAGTCCTGTCAGCTTGAATCACCTTCTGGCAATGAGGGTGTGATCAAAGCCGCAGAGGTCGATCTCGATAGTGAAGAGATACTGCAGCACCTTGAGGGTGGCCGAATTTGCTCTGCCCTTGCGATTACTAGGACTGGTCAGCTGGCGCTGCAGCTTCAGGATGACCTGGCTCTCAAAAAGATACAGTACGACGACGCACTGCTAGAGCAAAGCGAGCCGGGTGATGATGAAGCATCCAAGTTTGATGTCGATGCGCATATTCACATCCCAGCTCTTGTGGCCGTTGCCGAAGAGCTAATCACGCTTCTGGGCGGTGAAGAAATTCCAGTGCTGGAGGATACCCCGGAGAAACCCGCCCAGGCACCTGAAGCTGCCTAACGTCATTCTTTTCCCTGCATTTAGGCCTGGCGATGTCCAGGCCTTTTTTATGCGCCTGATAGTGCGGTTTATACTATTTGCCGTATCATTTTATGTGGATTATCATGTTTCGCATGCGTAACTTGGCAAGGATCGCCACCGTTTTCACAAGGATATTCTCAACCTGTCAATTCCAGGTCGGCTACCGGGAACACCATGACCAAAATTATCAGTTTCTCCAATCAGAAAGGCGGGGTCGGAAAATCGACCATTTGTCTTCAAGCTGTCTTCTATCTCGTGGAGGCGGGCTATCGCGTGCTAGCAGTTGACTTCGACCCTCAGGGCAACACCTCTAGCCGGTTGAGCCAGAGCGATGAGGCAACCTATACAGGCACTCCATCGGTCAGGCTGTTCGATGAGAACATGCATGAAATCAAGCCGATGAAATGCGTGAGAGGAATGGATCTGATCTGGACCACCAAAAACGATCCAGAGCTATCCGAGATTGAGTCCCTACCGCTGAACTGTGTAGTGAACCCAATCACAAATCTCAAGGCTAGCGGCATACTAGACAACTACGATTATGTGCTGGTCGACTGTCCCCCTAGTCTGGGCCGTAAGCTGGTTGCTGCCCTCACCATGTCCACCCATGTCATTTGTCCGGTGCAAGTGAGTGGTTTTGCACTGGATGGTGTAGAGGGTCTGCTGAATACGATCATAAGCGTTCAGGAGGAGCTTAATCCCGCATTGGAAAATACCGGGATGGTGATCAATAACCTCAAGCGCGGCTTCGAGGAGGATATGATCACGCGGGATGAGCTTCGCAAGGCAGTGCCGGATCTGGTCTACAAGTCTGAAATTGGCGTTCGAGGCCAGCTCGACGTGGCCAACCTGAACGGCGTGCCCGTTTGGAGCATAAAAAAGACATCGGCACGAGAGGCAGGCAAAGAGATCCGTGCAGTGATCGAAGAACTCATGGTAAAGGTGGGCTGACATGGCATTAGGACAACTAGACAACCTACAGAGCCTTTCACGCCGCTCAAAAGGCGCCAAGGAAGTATTGGTGCTGGATACAGCAGATGTGGTGCCGAAAGATGGGCAGGTTCGCGAGAAATTCGCCGGTATTGAGGAGCTAGCTGACTCTATAAAGTCGCATGGCCAAGAACAGCCGATCATCGTATATCCCAAGGATGCCAATGGTAAATATCGGATTCAGAAAGGTGAACGCCGCTGGCGTGCCTGTAAACAGGCCGGCGTACCCGTAGAGGCGATCGTCAACAAAAAGGACCAGGACGAGTTGGACGAGACAGCTGGCGAGCTGATCGAAAACATCCAGCGTGAGAACCTGACCCCGATGGAAATAGCCAAGGGGATTCAAAAATTCATTGATGAGGATTGGAAGGCCGTTGATGTGGCTAAGCGTCTAGGCAAGTCGCGTGGCTTCATCTCACAGCACCTTTCCCTGCTCAAGCTCCCGGAGTGCGTTCAGAAACTTTATGAGGAAGAGGTCACGGCTGATCCAGAATCCTTGAATTCGCTTAGGCAGATATATCAGATTGCTCCAGAGAAGGCAGAACGCATTTGCGAAAAGGCGTTGGTAGACGGCATAAGCCGAAAAGCATGCCGTGAGCTACTGAAACAGGCGAAGAATGGCACCCTGGCTGAAGACCCAGTAACAACCCCCATAGAGCCCCAGGGGGCGCCAGCAGCTCAAGGGACGCACGATGACCAGCCACCGCTGAGCGGGCTCGACTCGACCCCCGCGGCGCCGCAGTCGGGCGAGGGTGGCACAACTGCAGGCAGCCAGCCAGGAGAGTCAACACATGCTCCCAAGGACGACAGCCCAACTCCTGGTAAGGGGGATGTTGCACCGATAGAGCCGCAGGCACCAAAACCGATCGCTAACAAAGAGCAGACCCAATCCAAGGAGACGGTTGGCGCCAAGTCGGAAGCCCCTGCGCCAGTTATGGCAAAGGAGCCTGCCAGGGCTCGGATCGTGGTAAGCGTCAAAGTTAAGGGCGCATGGAGTAGCGGATTGCTCCAGACTGACCGCATCGATCACGAGCCAGGCTATTGCTGGGTTCGGCTCGATAATGATGAAATGCACACGCTTAGAGTAAGTGTCTCGGACGTTAAACTACTTGGCGTCGAGGGTGAGGACTGACCTCTATGCCGAGCTTATCGCGTGACACACAGCGAAAATACGACATCATCCGTGCCATTGACCACATGGATCGCCCGAGCCTTCAGGACATTGCTGAAGCTACGGATATCCCGGCCGGTACGGTTAAGCGTCAGCTGACCTCGATCCGGGAAGAGTTAAAGGTGAAGATCCTCTTCATTCGTGACCCTAGCTCCCCAGAAGGTGCCATGGGATATTACTCCCTTGAAAGCTGGGGAATTCTGGACCCTGCCTCCTTCTACAAGCACTTTGGTTAGTGACATTGCAGCAATCAAGGGAGCCCATTAACGGGCTCCCTGTTTATTAGGAAAATCCTTCACCATGAATCTTACAATATCCTCCATTCATCGCTAACCAGCGGTCTGGAGAGCCAACAAGATGCCCATCTACAACCGCATTGCGACACCGCCTTCCTCTGGCTGTCAGATTGCCACACTGGGCCATGTACCCAGCTGCATGCCAGGCGATGTAGTCATCGCGGCTGACACCGTAGACGCTGGCAAAAGCCGTTGGCGGATCGTTCCAATACATCTCGAGCTGACCTGGCGTTAGCGTCACGGTTATCATCCCAGCTGGTCCATCGTGGCAGGCTGTGAAACCTATGCCACTATCAGCCAGCCGCTGGATGACTTCACTAACTTTGAATGATGCCTTGGTTTGTTGGGTCATATCGCTTTCATCGCCTCCTCCAGGCGTCTTTCAGCACTTCGGTCATAGCGTTGTGTAGTGGCCAGATTGCTATGCCCCAAAGCGTACTGCACAGTGAGAACGTCAACGCCTCGATCCAGCATGTTTGTGGCGAATGTGCGTCGGAAGTCATGTGGTGCGCATACTTCGATTCCTGCCTGAGCGGCCCTCTCTTTGATGATGAAGTACACGGCCTGATCAGTTATGCGAGCGTCAGTGATAATCCCGTGGCGGCGCACCCTGGGGAACAACGGGCCGGTATCGCGCCCTAGTTTACTTTGCCATGCCACGACCCTTTGAAAAGTATCCTTGGCCATGAATATGAGGCGTTCTTTATTGCCTTTGCCTACGATCCTGATCGATTGCCGGCCGCGGTCAATCATCTCTAAGTCTATCGAGACAGATTCCGAACGACGCAAGCCTGTATTGACCAACAAATGAAGCAACACTGCATCACGCTCACCTTTGGGGGTCTCGTCTGTTTCGCATGCGGAACAAAGGGCGCGGATTGTGGCATCATCCAGGTGAACACCCTTTGGCAGCCTCGACCCTCTGACCGACTTGAGATCGCTTATCTGCTGATAGCTTTCACTGTCCATACCCCCGGCAACCCAAGCCTCCCGGGCTACACCTTTCATTGCGGAGAGAGATGTATTGATGGTTGCGGGAGCCTTATCTAGCTCGCTCAACAGCTCAATTATCGATCGCACATGCTCACGTCGAAGCAGATGCCACGGACAGGTTTTGATGTCGTGGCCACCGCTAAGGTGGGCAATATTCAGAAGGTGCGATCGCATGGTTACCCTGCTACGGCGAGAGCCTAAGCCCATAAGGTAGGACAGCGCTGGGTTTCCTTTCGCCTCTGTCAGAGCATCCGGTGCAACCGTAAGGCTCCCAGTGGTGGCGGGAGGAATGATCGTCAGTGAATCAGCCATTCCCGGGGCTCCCTTCTGCGCCAGCAACCTGTTGCTGCAAATGATCAGCCTGAACAGCTGAACACGCTACAATATCAATCAGATCCCCGGCCACATGCACAAGCTCGTGAAAGCCTAGTGAGCCAGGCGCCGACTCAACGTAGACTCGCTGGCGCCGCAGCCCACCCGGGAGGGTTAAGCTCATGTGCTCGAGCACTGCATCGGCGTCCTCTAGGACGCTAACTATTTCGCCCGTGTCACGGACAATGGCCATAAAGTCATTGGTAGTGAGAACCGCATATCCTGCGCGAGGTGGCATAATCAAGTGATCGAACATCCATAAGCTCCAATGTGATTGTGATTCGTTCCCTGGTCAGGGCTATCCACTACCTTCCGACACAGCGGAGCCCTGACGCCAAATGGTGAAGGCCTTTAGCTGATGGTCGGCGCATGGAGCGAACCCCTTGAACTAACGGCTTCCAATCGCGGGCCATTCTGGTCAAAAACCAGCACGAGCGAATCTTGACCCTCTCCACCCTTCTCTACTTTCTTAAATAACCATTTTAATAAGTAGAGAGAACAAGCGCCAGTCCAAAGGCATGATTAGGAGGTAATTCATGCTCACTCGCAATAGTCTATAATGCCTGTATGTTGCTGTTTTATATAAGTTAAATCACCTAAAAAAGCATTTTATGGCGGCCTGTACGCAAAATCTGGGATTTTTAGAGGGGCATTCCCCCCAGATTTTGCGAGATTGGCGCTATTTTAAGCCAATGTGCTGACCTGGCCAGAGACGCATTGCGGAAGCCGATCGGCAATTGTCATCAGTCGTATATCGTTGACATGCAGCCAAGTTAGCCCCAAAATGTGCTTTGCACACTTTATTTCTGCCTTGCTTTGGATACACATGTCCCTATTGCGCGAATATCAACGGCTGCAGAAGCGATCTGATTCTCTTCGAGAGCAACTTAGATTGTTAGAGAGTCGAGAGGACTTTAAGCGTGAAAGCGTTTTTTTTAGTAACTTAAAAACGCTTATGACTGCTTATAACAAATCGGCCATGGACGTTATAACGATATTTGATACAAATAAAAGCACAAATACGCCCCCAGCTCGACGTAAGATCCGAAAGATAAAGGTATATCGCAATCCTCATAATGGCGAGATTGTCGAAACAAGAGGCGGCAATCATAAGACTTTGAGAGCCTGGAAGGATCAGCACGGTGCCGAGGAAGTGGATTCTTGACTTATCGAAGAGAAAAGCAGATTAATACTGCAGGCTGACAGAGGTTAGATATGGCCAGCGATAGCAATAAAGACAAGGACATACAAGCGGTTGCAGTTAATAAACCGCCTCAACTAGACTTGTTCAGCCTGAACGATAGTAGGGACAGAAACTATAGTAATAGCATCGACATCTATGATGCATTACCCAAATACTCTTTAGAAAAGCGTCGCCGATTCACCGATCTTAACAGCGCCGTAAGAGAACGCGAATGCCGTATTGGCGACCGCGTTATAAAGGTTAAAGTTAAGCCAGCTATTATCGAGAATAAAAAAGGTAAACATGAGCTAGTTTACCCTGGTGAGCGGGAAGAGATTATAGAAGACGCTTTAAGAAAGCTGGCTGTAAATGGCGGCAGCGTCATGATCGATGGTAAAGTGGGTGTCCTTTTTACTTTCTATGAGTTACGTGCAGAGTTGCGCCGCAATAAACATGAATTTAAACTTAGCGAGATAAAAGAGGCAATTCTTGTTTGTCGTGGCGCCCAGCTTGAAACGGTCACAAATGATAATGAAACTGTTATATCTTCAAGCTTTTTTCCGATGGTAGGCTTAACTACACGAAAAGACATTCAGATGCGAGAAGGTGATACTAAATGCTATGTACAGTTTAACCCTTTAGTAACAGAGAGCATTCTTAAACAAACGTTCCGCCTATATGACTATAGCACTTCGATGTCAATTAAGAGTCCTCTTGCTAGGTACATGCATAAGCGCATGAGTCACTACTGGAGCCAGGCGTCAGCCAAAGACCCCTACACCCCTCGCCTCGTCCCGTACCTTTCAGGCAGCCCCCGAGGGCTCTCTGATCGCATGGGGAGTAATGTGCGGGCCATGAAGATTGCTCTTGACGTTCTCGTTGAGCATGAGGTTATAGCTAGCTATAAAACAAAGCGCATTACGGAAGGCAAGAAGCTCATGGATGTATATTACACGATTTATCCTACGGATAAGTTTGTTAAAACTGTCAAGCGTGCAAATTATAAAAGCAACTCTATTCGGCTACAAAATGACTTACATTCTATAAGTGAGAGTCCGCTGTAATATTATGTTGATTACTACCTCTTTTGCAGTTCGGGGGTTAACTCCGCTAGCTAGCCTCTTCTTTAGGCAATGGTAAGAAGCATAGGGATTTACTGTTTTTCGGTGTAGAGGGAATACTGCGCAACATGGGCTGGTTGAGCTTTTTCTCGGCCGATCGAGCCCGCTCATTCTGCGAATTCACCGCTACTTCTAGGGTTGATGCCTTGTTGAAGCTATTGTCGCACTGGGAGCCGCTTTCCGCGGCCGTCAACCTCAACGTCAGCACTTATAGCCAGGCAGCTTAGGGGGGAATGTTGCACAGTTACCAGCCCCTACCTGCTCAATCGCAGCCAGCAATGAGGGTGGCTAATTCCATATTATTTGCTGCCGCGGTGCCTACTTGTCAGACAGGTGCCCTAAGGCTGGGCAAAGCCTGATAGGTGGGAACGCTGCACCGTTAGGCCTTCACCACCAGCCTAAATAGCTCGCTTAACGTAACAAATGACGCCCCCTTACCTGGCATGGGGTTTGTGTTGGGTATCAATCTGTTGGTCTTGGAGTCAAATCGTTCAAGAGGGTCGGCAACGATTCTGACGAAATCCTCCAAAATGTGCCTTAACCTATTGTATTTAAATTATTTTGGCGTTGTAGCTCATGGGTGAAACCTGCCGTTCAAAATCAAGCGTATAATCGCCAAATCGGTTGATATGGTCCGTGCGGTATGGGGCCAATCCTTTGAGAATATCGTGATCAATATGATGGCCGCGATCCTTGAGATCTTTAAGGGTTAACGTCATCGACTCCACATTGTGAAGAATGACCAGGTTGGCCACCAAGTGGTTATATTTGATCACCTTCCGTTGCTCGTGGCGGATATTCTCGGCGATCACCCCCTCGCCGCCGAAAAATAGCCATTTTACGAACTGGTTGAACTCCTCCGTTTTGTTCGTCTCCGCATGAATGGTTCGCCGCAACTCCACGCTGCCAATGTAGTCCAGAAGAAAGGTTGTCCGAACTACCCGCCCCAGTTCCCGGAAAGCAAAGTAGAGTTTATTCTTGAGGCTTGCGGTACCTAAACGTCGCAATACCGTGGACGGTGCTATTTTCCCTGCCTTTATCGATAGCGCCACCCGGAGCATGTCGGGCACATGGGTTTCGATCAGTTGCCAGTTAATGGTTTCGCTGAACAAGGCATTGATGTGCTCATACCGTTGGCGTTTGTCAGGCTTGTAGAACACCAGCTGCTTCAGATTCCGGATGCGGGGCATCAGGTTGATACCCAGCAGGTAAGCCAACCCGAAGACGGGCGCACTTTGCGCCTGAGTATCGCCATGCAAGGTGTCAGGCTGGATATCGGAATCGTTTTTGATCAGCCCGTCAAGGATGTAAATGGCCTCATAAACGCCGCAAGGGATGAAGTGGCTGAACAGCGCGATGTATTTGTCGGAGACGTGGTAGTAGCCCACCCCGCCGTAGCCACCGTACCGTATGTGGTATTCCGATAGCAGATTCTGTTCGTACAGATTCCATTTTGTGCCATCGGCGGCAGCCCGCTGGCCAGTTCCCCAGTGTCGCGGCAGCCGGTAGCGGTTGTAGGCATTGATAACCTGCACAATGGCCTGCTCCAAGCGCTCTTCGGTGACGTGCCGCAGGTTGAGCCAGGACACCTGCCGGCGATTAAGTGTCGTGATGGATCGGGCGGTCTGAGTTGGCCCGAGATTGCAGCCATAGCAAAACAAGGTCGAAACAAAGCGGGTACGTGGGTCTTCCAGCTTGCTCTCAAAACCGGAAAGTGGTCCAAAGCGTTTGTGGAGCCCCAGCCATTTTTCGGCTTCCACCAGGATGTCGAGAATATTCTTTTCGGGCAAATTCTGGGATAACTGTTTGTCAATTTCGGCCAGCCCATCGGGAGGCGCTGTGCGACGGTGCTTCCGGATCACCAGCTCTTCACCATTGAAGACGGCGTATTCATTCTCCGGGAAGTTACGGTCAATGCGGTCCGCCGTTTCGCTCAAGCGTGAGCGGGCCTGCGCCACAAAAGCGGCTGGGTCGGATGCGATATCAACCATCGCACTGTAGTCCGCTATTTGGGCATCATAGACACTCCAATCCACGAGCTGATCGCGGTAGTCGCTGTACTGGTCGCTATTCGCGACCGCGAGATCGCCGGAAATCAGTTCACGCTTCACCTGCGTTAGTACGCCCAGCTCGAAATACTTCCGGTAGACCATACCGGGCAGTAGCTGGCTTGACCCGGACCCCAATATGAGACGGCGCCAACGCTCCGGTAGCCAGGACACGTCGACGGGTTGAGTGCTGAGCACAAGGCATTCCTTGCGGCTGTGCCGGTGCTTTTTCAGAGTCGCAATCGCCTCAATCAAGGATTGATCGTGGCTGGTTGCCGTCAGATCCAGTAGTTCAAGGCAATTGAATAGCAGGGGGCGTAACGGGCGATAGGGTTGCAGCATAAACGGGATGAAGTTATTGCCAGCATAGGCCATGTGTTCCTCACACTCGGCCAGTAATTCATCAGGGTCGCTCTGGATGGCAGCCGCCACTCGGGCACCTCGCTCGGAATCCGTCGGCGCTTCCTGAACGGCGGTCAGCACGTCACGCAGTTGAGCGACCAGTTTGTCCATCCGTTTCATGTGATCCAGATGATACTGGTTCAGGTTGGCTTCCGCCTTAGTCTTGATGTTGCGCATCTTGCGGACAAAGATGTCGACGGCATCGTCCATTGCGCGACGCAATTGGGCATGGACCAACAGAATCATCAAGGCATAGCGTTTGGTGCTTTGCATAGCCTTGATGTTGGCCGCGCCAAGCGCTCGTGCTTCCAGTATGAAGTGGTGATACTTGGCGGCTGGAATGTGATCAACAGCGGGCAATCGTTGACACCAGCCCTGAAGCCATTCCAGGTGCTGAAGATACTTCTTCACTTCCGTATTGGTCGGCTTTTTGGGTTCCTGTTTCAGTTTATGCCAACTGGTATGAGATGAATCGTCTGGCACTTGCAGCAGCCGGTCAAATTCCTGTTTTTGCTGCGCCGTCAAACCCGCACTGAGCGTCCGAAAGTAACCTGTATTAACCGTGCTGCGAGCCTGACGCGCGGACCGTTGCAGCGTTGAAAAACCCGGCAGTTCAAAACGCTGGCGCACCAGCTCTTCGATCACCACATTGATAATGTCCGCCAGATCTTGCTTGGTGGTTGCCGCTTCACGCGCCAAGTCCCTCACGATAGCCTTGCCTTCGACGGTAAACGCCTTGATGCCCACCTGTTGACGAATCGCGTCCAACATCCGCTGACGGGCGCCACCATTGCGGTCGTATTCCCTGAGCTGGCTCAATGGGACGGGTAAAAGGTCGTCGCAGGCCAGGATATGCGCTGTGATGGGCCGCGGGACCGTTTTGAGATTCACGAAGTAGCCTAAGCGCTGAACCGTTTTCAGGAGAATTAACAAGGCACCACGAGCAGCCGGTGTTCGGCCGTGCTTTCTGGCAAAGGCACATTCTTTGGCGGTGGGTGTATAGATTTCCGCCAGTTCCTGTTCAGAGACGTCCGCCTTCAATCGCGGATAGGCGGTTTCGTGGAGGCCACTCATGTACGGACCTTTTCTATCAGTGCCCCATGATGAGGTCTTTCCGATTAAATGAAGAACTCCTGATGATAGTGCTTACAATGATCAGGGGCGTCGGTAGGTGCTGCGAAATGGCTGAATCAGCATCTGATCCAACCGGAGGTCCCGCGGCTCTCGAAAATCCTCGATGCCGATGACCATTCCAATATGGCCAGCGGCAGGTTTATCCCGATAGGTGCCAAAAAACCGGTCCCACCAAGGCAAATTAAAACCAAAGTTGCTATTTGTCTCTTCAGGAACAATCGAATGATGCACGCGGTGCATATCCGGCGTGACCACCAACCGTCTCAACTTTTGCTCCAGCCCTTGAGGCAATCGTACGTTTCCGTGGTTGAACATTGAGGTTGCATTGAGAATCACTTCGAAAATCAGTACCGCAATCGCAGGTGCTCCCAGCGCAACCACGACGGTGATTTTAATGGCCATGGAGAGCACAATTTCCAGAGGATGGAAACGCAGGCCCGTCGTTACGTCGAATTCCAAATCCGCATGGTGCATACGATGCAAGCGCCAGAGCCAGGGCACTGCATGAAAGATGCGATGCTGAAAGTAGATTGCGAGATCAAGCGCGATCGTCCCCAAAAGGACTGACAACCAAACTGGCAGATTGGCCAGATTTAGCAGTCCCCACGCCTGCTCATTCGCCATCACCGCAGCTCCGACGGCGGCCACGGGAAACAATAGCCGAACGACCAGGGTGTCCACCACGACCATCAAGAGGTTATGTGGCCACCGCTGCCGGCGAGTGTAGCGCTGGTCGCGACGTGGTGCGGCGGCTTCGGCAAGTATCATTACAAGCAGGATGCCCGTGAAGATCCCAAGCCGGATGACTGCCTCGTGGTCAAGTATGGCTTTACCTCTTATGCTCGGTGATCGTTGAAATAGCCCTGCGTGCCTTGTTGCGCCATGGCATCGGCGATGCGGCCGATGGCCTGTGTATAGGCCGCGGTCCGCAGCGTTGTGTTACCTTCCTCCGCCCGGTCGAAACAGGCGCCGGCCTCGCGGGCCAGGCGTTCGGTGAGGCGCCGATTGACTTCGTCTTCGGACCAGGTATCACCGATACGGTTCTGCACCCATTCCAGATGGCTGACGATCACACCGCCGGCATTGACCAGTACATCCGGTAGCACCTCGACACCGCGTTTGGCTAATTGGTCATCGGCCGCATTACTGACGGGCCCGTTGGCAATTTCCAGGATCGTGGCGGCATTTACGGTCGCGGCATTTTGCTCGGTGACGGCGTCCTCCAGTGCGGCTAGTACCAGTACATCGACATCAAGAGCCAGCAGCTCTTCGTTGGTCAGTTGCTCGACGTCGGCTTCCTGGCAGACCGATTCATCACAGTAAACCATGCCCTTGAGCTCCCGGTTCTTGTGCTTATGGCGCCAGATCGGGTCTGGATCGAGTCCGTCAGCAGCATAGATGGCACCCTGGGAATCCGACAGCGCGACGATCCGATAGCCGCGCTCGCGTGCCAGCCGAGCGAAGTGATAACCGGCATTGCCGAAACCCTGGACCGCCACACGGAGTTCTTCATGCGTTTTACTGCGGCGCTCGGCCCACAGATCAAGCACCTGCAGCGCACCACGCCCGGTGGCCGCGGTGCGACCCCTGGAACCGCCCAGCCCTAAAGGTTTGCCGGTGATGGTGGCCGGTACCTGACGGCGTTCGATCTGGGCAAATTCGTCGGCCATCCAACCCATGATGGTGTCGTTGGTGTTGACATCCGGTGCCGGGATGTCACTGTCCGGCCCGATGAGGTCATGAAAGGCGCGGATATAGCCACGCGACAGACGTTCCAGTTCCAGTCGGGAGAGCGCCTTGGGGTCGACCCGAACACCACCTTTGGCACCGCCGAATGGCAGGTCCACCACCGCGCACTTGATGGTCATCCAGAAGCTCAACGCCGTGACTTCTTCCGCGCTCACGTCCGGATGAAAACGAATGCCCCCCCTTGCTTGGTCCGCGAGTGTCGTCGTAGCGTATGCGCCAGGCCGGAAAGAATTGCAAGGTGCCGTCGTCCATGCGGATCGGGATGTTGACCTGCACGCTCTGCTGCGGCTGGGCCAGACGCCTGCGAACGTCATCAGGGACGTCAAGTTGGTTAAAAATCCCGTTCAGGTGACCGTTGTCACCGAAGGCTTGGGCGTTGGAATGACTCATGGTTGTGACTCCTTATCGAACCCGCAAAAGTGTTTTGCGATGTCTTATGATTCAGCTTTCCATTGAAAGTGGGTTGTGCGATCGTCCGTTACGTGTTGATTGGTGAGCGTGTAAGTTGCACAAGATTCCCCGCGATCCGTGTTGCTAATGTCTTGGCGCGGTCTGCGCTCGGCCCTGCGAAATCTTCGTTCACGGTCTCCCGAAACAGCTTCAGCCAGCGTTCGAAGTCATCAATCTGCAAAGGGTGTCGCGCGTGCAACGCCAAGTGGCGGGCGACCATGTTGCGCCGGTAGCCGTCGCGTTCGCCGAGCAGCAGCTTGCACCAGTAGGCGCGGATGTGCGGCAAGTGCGTTTCGAGCTCGATATCTGCCACGTCCACGAACAGCGTGCGCAGGCGATCATCAGCCAGGACCTTCCGGTAGAAGGCATCCAGCAACTCGGCGATGGCCTCGGGCGTGTCGAGATCGCGCGGGGTTGAGTGCATGGCGGTGCTCCTGGCTAAACGGTGATGTACTCGGTAGCTGGCGAGCGTGGGTGTTTGCGCGACTTACGGTTGTGACTCCTTCTCAGACGGGGTATCGCAGCAAGCATCGTACTGCCTCTTGCGCCATAGCGCGTAGACGGTCAGGCCGATGAAAATGGCCAGGGCCGGCAGCAAGACGTAATCCAGATAACCGGTCAGTGCGATACCCACGATTACCCAGTAGTCCCCGAGAAAAACGCCGGCACCCGTTCCGGTCAGCACGATGGCAAGAATCGGCAAATGACAGGGGCAACTCAGCACCGCCAATACCCCCCACAGGTAACCGGTGAGCGGCCTGGATACCTCGGCCGGTTCGCGCGCCTTATCAGTCATGTCCACGTGCCGCCTTGGTTAGTACTTGGGTGCAGCGATTCAGCGCGGCTCTTTTAACACCAATCGTGTGTTGTATTTGCCGTTCGACGGCTCGGCACTGCCGTTCATCTCCGCTATCCAGCGCCTGTATAAACTCGGTAATCTCGGGTAGACCGAGACCGGCTTCACGACAGGAGCAGATTAACTTCAGCCGTTCCAGGCAGCTGTCATCGAATAAGCGAAAACCAGCTTGGGTAGTACTACAGGCGTACACCAATCGCATATCCAGATAAGTCCGGATCTGATGCACAGACAGGCCACAGAGACGGGCCGCCTCGGAAATGACGTAGCCTTCTGTTTGTGGCCCCGGCCCACGTTCAAGGCTGGGTTTTACCATTCGAGTGTTTACCGTCATGCTAGTGGCTTCTTGCCCTGTCGAGTATAAGGTGCGCAATCCGCTGACCCAGTTCGAAACCTTCCTGAACACTCACAATGTTCGCGTGCGGTTTATCTCGGCACCAGGCCTCCCCGGCCTGTCGAGAGGCAAAGAAGAGGACGTCGCAACAAAAGGCACTTCGAATGTCTCCCTCTGCGGCCACCGATACTAAAGAGATGACCGCGTCCTCCGGCTGGAGCAAAAGCACCCCCTGTGGCGTAACCGTCAAGGTGACCGGTTTGTTGGTATGCGGACAAGGCGATTGAACCTGCGCATGTTCGTCAATGACGATTGGAAACATCAAAGCATCAAGTGCACACCAGGTGTAGAGTGTCTGGTCGTTTACGACAAACGCATGCGGTGTTTCACGCAGTGTGATGCCGTAGCCGATCAGCCGTCCCTGGCCGTCGTACTCGATGGTTCCAGCAGGCAGTTCGTCGAGCACCAACACCACCTCATCAGGTGTCCAGTTGAGCGACTTCGCGAGCCGCTCAATAGTGACCGGTTGTCCCAGGGCAAGCTCGCGCAACAGCGTCACATGAAGCGCGGCTTCCCTTTCTCCGGTCAGACCTAGCCGTTCCACGATTTGACGGATGTCATTCATGGGCGTCGCCATTCTATCCCGCACAACAGGACAGCTGGCTGACGTCTTTGGTAAAGGTCTGGGCACAGAGCTTGAGCCCTTCGACCATCGACAGGTAGGGAAACAACTCATTCGCAATGTCGTTAACGGTCATGCGTGCGCGTAAGGCCATCACAGCAGTCTGAATCAGTTCACCGGCCTCGCCTGCCACGGCCTGAACACCCAGTAATTGCCCGCTTTCACGCTCCGCGACGATCTTGATGAAGCCCCCGGTATCGAAGTTAACCAGCGCCCGTGGCACGTTATCGAGGGTCAGGGTGCGGCTGTCGGTGTCATATCCCACCGCTGCAGCATCTGCCTCGGACAGGCCTACGGTAGCAACTTGCGGATCAGTAAAAATCACCGCAGGCATGGCGCTGAGGTCGAGGCTGGCGTCACCGCCGGTCATATTGATGGCGGCCCGGCTACCACCGGCGGCGGCCACGTAGACAAACTGGGGCTGGTCGGTGCAATCGCCCGCGGCATAGATGCCCGACGCAGTGGTTTGGAGATGTTTGTCAATCTGGATCGCACCGCCCTCGGTGGCAACGCCGATGGCCTCCAGGTTGAGGTTTTCGGTATTGGGTGTGCGACCACTGGCGACCAGCAGTTGCTCTGCCTGTATCGTGCCGGCGTTGGTCTGCATGGTAAACAGCTGACCGTCGTGGCTCACTTCGCTGGCCTGGGTCTGCTTGAGCACCTCGATGCCCTCACGACGGAAGGCCGCTTCCACGGCTTCACCCACCGCCGGATCTTCCTGTGACAGCACCCGGCTGCGGGCCAGAACCGTGACCTGGCTGCCGAGGCGTGCAAAGGCCTGCGCCAGTTCGATGGCCACCACCGAGGCACCGATTACGACGAGGCGCTCGGGAATGTGATCCAGTTCCAGCGCACTGGTGGAGGTGAGATAGGGAGTTTCGGACAGCCCCGGAACGGGTGGTTCGGCGGGTCTTGCGCCCGTGCCGATAAAGGCCCGGTCAAAGCTCACCGTCTGTTCGCCGCCGGCGTTGAGCGTAACCGTCAGCGTGCGCTCGTCCACGAACCGCGCCTCGCCCTTGAGGACGGTAATCGCGGCATTGTCATTGAGAATATTCTGGTACTTGGACTCGCGCAGTTCCTCCACTCGTCCCTGTTGCTGAGCAAGCAGCGCCGGACGATTCACCACCGGCGCCTGGGCGCTCAGGCCGTCATCAAACGGGCTTTCCTGGCGAAGGTGGGCGATGTGAGCCGCCCGAATCATGATTTTAGAGGGCACACAGCCAATGTTGACGCAGGTTCCGCCAATGGTGCCGCGTTCGATCAGTGTCACCCGGGCACCGCGTTCAGTCGCCTTCAGGGCGGCAGCCATGGCACTACCGCCGCTGCCAATCACAGCAATGTGCAGGTTGTCGTCACTCATAAATGTTACTCCTTAGTTGATGGACTATCGCAGCAGGCGTCGTGTTTCTTCTTGCGCCAGACGGCATAACAGGTCAGGCCAATAAATAAGACCAGTGCGGGCAACAGCACGTAGTCGAGATAACCGGTCAGGGCAGCCAGGCCTAACGTTCCTAGCAAAACCACCAGTATCGGCGTGAAACAGCGCGACCAGCACGGTGCAAATGATGCTCACCCGCAACAAGGTTTGGGGTTCGCATGGTTACTCCTGTTTCGCCTGGGGCTGTTTCAACGTGGACGGGTAACCCGCGTTAGTCGTGGCTTGAGTCAGCGCCTCAACGGAGGTTTTCTCATCGTCGTAGGTAACCGTCGCATCACGTTCCTCATATCGGACATCCACAGCGCTCACGCCGTCGACCCGCTTTAGGGCAGCTTTAACCGTAATCGGGCAGGCCGAACAGGTCATGCCTGGAACGGACAAGGTCACCGTTTGTTGCGCAGCCAGGGCAGGCAGGCTGAACAGCGTAAACAGTACGGCAGCAATCAGGGACTTTTTCATGGTGTAGTGCCTCTCAGTCAACATAGTGGATCAGGTTTCAGTAAAACAGCGGTAAGACGAAGGGGAAAGCCAACGCAGTCAGAATGAGCAGCGCGACGATCCAGAAAACGACCTTGTAGGCCGTGCGCACTTGCGGTACCGCGCAAACATCGCCCGGCTGGCAGGCCCCGACAGGTCGATATATCCGGCGCCAGGCAAAGACCATCGCCACCAGTGCCGCACCGATGAACCAGGGCCGATAGGGTTCCAGGGCGGCCAGGCTGCCGATCCAGGCACCGGAAATGCCCAACGTGATCAAGACCAGGGGGCCAAGACAACAGGCAGACGCCAGAGCAGCGGCAATCCCTCCTGCGATCAGCGAACCGCGACCGGATTTGGACTCTGACATTACGATGGCTCCTTTCTAAAAATGGGTGACTGAGGTAAGGTTACTCCCGTAGTCAGCTACGGAATCAACCCCTATGTCCAAAAAACAACACTCAATGACCATTGGAGCCCTGGCCAAAGCCGCCGGTATGGGAGTGGAAACCATCCGCTATTACCAGCGCCGGGGGTTAGTGGCAGAGCCTGAAAAGCCCTATGGAAGCATCCGCCATTACGACGATCAGGCGTTGGCCCGCCTGCACTTTATTCGAACGGCCCAGTGGCTGGGGTTCAGTCTGGATGAAATCGGAGGGCTGCTGACACTGCAGGACGGTACCCATTGCGATGAAGCACGGGTATTGGGCGAGCAAAAACTAGCCAGTGTGCGGGCGAAAATTTCAAGCCTGCGACGCATCGAGCGTGCGCTGGACGGGTTAGTGCAGGAATGCTGCGCTCAGCGTGGGAATGTTGAATGCCCATTAATCACATCGCTCCAGGATGGGCTTGAAAACTCGGCTTTTACCTGATTAAAGAACAAGACAGTCCGTGAACGAGGCGTACACAAAATTAAGGGCTGAAGGGAGGTACGCTAACCTCACCAACCAAAAAAAGCAGGGCCTCCCGAAGGGCGAGACACTAGGCATGGCGCCCACTCGCCCTGCGATTGACAGCTACCTTTGCTATTATTACATTTAGTTACACCCTTATATCTTTTAGCGTTTTTCGCAAGATTGAAATTCATGCTGTTCCGTCAGTTCTTCGACAAAACATCCAGCACCTACACCTATCTCATTGCGTCCGGCCGGGGTCGAGAAGCGCTCATCATCGACCCCGTAAAAGAGTCGACGGAGGCCTATCTTGGGTTAATTAATCAACTTGATCTTAAGCTTGTCCGGGCGATTGATACCCACACTCATGCTGACCACGTCACTGCCCTTGGTGATCTGCGTGACGCCACCCAATGCGTCACCATCATGGGTGAATTTACTAACGCGGAATGCGTATCAGAACATGTATCGGAAGGTGATCGAATTGATATCGACGGCATTCGGTTGGAAGCCATTTACACTCCGGGTCACACTGATGAATCCTTCAGTTTTTACTGGAATCAGGGCGACCAGAAGGCGGTATTCACTGGCGATGTGTTATTGATTCGCGGTAGTGGCCGGACTGATTTTCAGGGCGGCGACCCACGCAAGAGCTACGATTCTATCGTTAACAAACTGTTCCGCTTACCTGACGATACGTTGGTATATCCAGCGCATGACTACAAAGGAATGCTGAGCTCCTCCATCTACGAGGAGAAGCATTACAACCCACGTCTGGCGGGCAAATCGGAAGCCGAGTACGCCCGGATCATGAATAATCTTAACTTGCCCGACCCCAAACTGATGGATGTTGCCGTGCCTGCAAATCTGGCATGCGGAAAGCAACCGTGACGTTTGTAAGCATGGATTGTTACCCAATGGCGCAGCACTCTGCATTGAGTACTGAGTCCGGCCTCGATCGTGCCCTGGCGATAGCGATCCTTGCTGGCATTCTCGCCGGTCTCTTTTTGGATAAACCCAGCCGCTATGAGCTGACATAAACTTATTCAGAAGTTCCCTGAAATTAAAGGAGATATTCGATGGATATCAAACAACTTGATGAGCGCTTTAGTGTAACGGCGCAACCTGGTATTGACGATATTGAACAACTGGCAAACGCGGGTTTCCGCACGATTATTGCCAGCAGAGCTCGAAATGAAACGGACGACCAGCCTGATACCCAAACCCTGAAAAACAAGGCAGAGTCCCTGGGCATGACGTGGTACGAAATTCCAGTCGAACCGGGAAAGTACGCCCCTGAGGATATCGAGGCTTTTGCCAGCGCTTTGCAATCATCCACGGACCCGGTTCTCGGCTATTGTCGCACCGGGAAGCGCGCCATCCACTTGTGGGCCTATGCCAAGGCGGCTCACTATCCGATCGCGGACCTGCTCAGCCAAGCCAGCGCAGCCGGCTATGATCTGGAACCACTGCGGGACGATCTTGAGATATATCGGAATCGGATGGGTCAGAAGTGATCGCGAGATCGTCCCGTTAAAACTGGCCTTAAAATGTCAAAATGCCTTGGTGCCATCCGAGGGCTCACGAGCATGACTTTGTCGTTGATGATCGTCACATCTACTGGCCCAAATAAAAAGGACGCGCCACCCACTGGATAACGCGCCCCACAGTGCTTTCCAGGCTCTACAACTCGCCGGTGTGATTCGCCCCAACGGGGTTGCCGAACTCAAACGCATCGAGCTCGCGGTTCAGTTTCGGTACCGGCAAAGTGAATGCGCTGGGAGGGTTCACGGGCGCCGTACTCCTGGCCGGCTTCGCTCTCTTCATGGTGGTTGAGAGCATTGATCGCTTTATCCATCCGGTCACGATTTCGTTCAACGGCGCTATTTTCGTAGCGATCATCGGACTGATCGTCAACGGCGTGTCGGCATAAATTCTTGGCGACCACCATGACCACAGTCATGCCCACCAGGAAGACGATTCACACCACTCTCATGACCATCACGACCACAACCGCCGTGCGGCCTATTTCCACGTGTTGGCCGATGCGCTCACCTCTGTATTGGCCATCGTGGCTCTGCTTGCGGGTAAATACGCCGGGTGGAACTGGATGGACCCGGCAATGGGTATCGTCGGTGCCATTCTCATTACCCGGTGGTCTTGGGGATTATTGAAAGCCACATCGCGCGTGTTACTCGATCAACAGCAAACCGGTATCCAGCAGGGCGTTAAACGAGCGGTAGAATGCGGCGATACGCGCGTGAGTGATCTTCATGTTTGGTCGATTGGGCCTAACTTGTATGCTGCGATTGTCGCGGTCGTTACCCATGACCCTCAGCCGCCCGGTCATTACCGCGATCGTATCCAAACGGATAACGCATCACTTGTGCATGTGACTGTGATAGTCCATACCTGTCCAATGCATTGCGAACTCTCTCAGGATGGGTAGCCAACCACTGTCATACTAAACATTAATCGGAGCCCTCGATCAGGCTAGCAACTTTGGCCAGCAGGGTGCTTGCGGCGTTGTCCGTAAACTGCTGCCCTTCCTCGATGTAGCCCCGCACCGTCCCGTCATGCTTCCAGCCGCCCTGACGCTTGATCTGCGCAAAGTCGACCTTCTCCCGCGCGGCGGCGGTGGATAAACCGCGCCGGAAGCTGTGACTGCTCAGGGTCGGCACGAAGTCCAGGTCGCAGGTTTCCCCGAGCGCCTTCAGGATACGGTTCACTGACCCGCCTGAGAGGGCTTGGGGTTGCAACCGATCCCAGCGATTGACGGCTCGAAAGACGGGTCCTTCGTGAATGCCCGCGCGCTTTAGCCAGTTTTCGAGGGCACTGACCGGGCAGACCGGCCCGTTGCCCCGAGGCAGGGCCCGCTTTAGCCCCTCACCGTGAGGATCCGTTTTCGAGCGCGGCAGAGTCACCACAAGCCCTTCCGGCTCCCACGACAAATCCTCCACTTCAATAGTCACCAACTCACTGCGGCGAAACGCCCCAAAAAAACCGACCTGCAGCAGGGCCCAGTCGCGATGCTTCTTGAGCGAGTCAGGCTGCTGCTGGAGTGTTTGCAGAAAGACGGCAATGTGTTCGAGGCGCAGCGCCCGGGCTTGCCGTTTCGGCCGACCATGGACGCGACGAATCCCTTCCAACGTTTTGCGCACGCCAGGGTCCCGAGCGGGATCACGCAATCCCTGAGTCTGGTGCCAGCGCCCCAGGGCCGTCAGGTAGACATCCAGCGTGCGAGGATTAAGCGCGACTGCCTGGTCGGACAGGTAGGCCGCCAAGGTCGCCGGCTGTGTCGGTAGACGTCCGCCCCAGCGCTCAAAGCTTCGAATGGCCGCACGGTAGGTTCGGCGCGTGTTGTCCGTGGTGGCCATGTGGATGTACCGATTAGCCGAATCGGCTAACAGGGTCTTTTCCGTATTACGTAATGTGGACCTGGTGGTGGGTTTTGGATCCATGATCACTCCAATTCGAGGCGTGCTCTCAAGAGCCGGTGGTGTACCGGTGTTACAGGGGCAGAATAGAGCAGACCACACTCTAACGCACGTTAATACGCTTTAACGTGCGTTATGGGTCTTAAATTAACTTTGTTAATTATCTCATAAATAACGTAATATTACATATCACGTTATATGATAAAAATGAGGCATGTCATGGCCCGCGCCGGAATTACCTACCAGGATGTCGCCAACGCTGCGCAACGCGTCCGCCAACGCGGTGACGAGCCCACTGTCGACCGGGTGCGATCGGAGCTCGGTACCGGCAGTCGCAGCACTCTCGGGCCAATGCTGAAACGTTGGAAAACAGGCAGCGAAGCCGCAGCGGATCTGAACGGACTCCCGGCTGACTTGGTGGCCGCCGTGAAAGCCCTGCATGAGCGAGCTCAATACGCGGCCGATGAACGTATTACGCAGGAGCGCGAAGCGCACCAGACGCTGGAACAGCAATGGCGCACCGAGCTGGAAGAGGTGCGGCAGCGGTGCGAGTCACTGGAAGAGCAACGCTGCGGGCTGGAGAAGGCCAATGAAGCGCTTCGCAACGAAAGCGATGCCCAGGCCCACGCTCTGCAACAGGAACAGCACCGGGCGGCCTCACTCACGTCCAAACTGGAGGCAAGTCAGGAGAAACTCAGTGAGACCACTGCAACCGTCCAAGAGATGAAGCAGGAAAACCGCGATATCCGCAGCCATTTCGAGCACTACCAGCAGGAGATTGCCGAGGATCGCCGTCATGAACGGGACCAGTTCCACAGGACCCAGTCAGGGCTGGAGGGTCAGGTGGATCAGCTGACGCAGCAGCTCCGCTCCAGCGAACAGGACCGCGACACGCTGAGACAACATCGCGACCAAATAAACCAGCGCTATGAGGCCAGTCAGGATCACGCTGAAAACTTGAAAGAAAAGTTGCACGCGAGCCAGGCCGTCATAACACAATGGGCAACGCGAACAGAAACGCTGGAAGCGACAGTCGACCGCCTCCAGCTGGAGCGAGATAGCGACGCCGAACACCGGGAGAAGCTTGGTGCGGCCCTAACGGATTCTGAAAAACATCTCGCGGCCTGCCAGCAGCGGATCTCCGACCTCAGAGAGCGCGTGGCAGCGGCTGACGACCGAAACCAGTTCCTCAACGATCAGAATCGCGAATTACTGCAGGAAAAAGCTGTCCTCCAGGGTCAGTTGAAACAACTACAAACAAGCCTGGCTAAATAGCCCGCTATTGTCTCGGCCTGATCATCCCTGAGAGTTGCGAGTAATGCCAATCGCGCAAGGAGAAGTTTAGATGTCTACCGTGACCTTTGGCAGGCTGCGAGCTGCGGCAAAACGCATTCAGCATGATGCGCTGACGGTTTATTTTGTGGCGCGAGACTCGAATACCCCCATAGTCGTTCGGCTGCTTGCGCTCGCAATCGCAGCGTACGCCATGAGTCCAATTGATCTCATTCCGGACTTCATACCGATCCTGGGCTATCTTGACGACATTATCTTGGTCCCGCTGGGCATCGTCCTTGTCATCAAGCTGACGCCATCGAATGTGATAGAAGCGAGTCGCTCGAAAGCAGCTAAAGTGGCAACCAAGCCGATCAGCCACGTTGCGGCCGCAGTCGTTATTGGCACATGGCTTTTATGTGCCGCGGCTTTTGGCTACTGGGTGTGGGAATACGGCAGGTAACGCATCGTCTGCACGCGATGAAATAGTTAATTTAGGGCTTGTAAAACAGATGGTTAATGCGCTTTTTGGAGGATTTCGTCAGAATCGTTGCCGACCCTCTTCAAGTGGGCTGCTCAAAATGATAACGGTATATTAAGCCCTATTTCTTGGCAACGTATCCACATTTACTGTGGGTAAACCTGTGGAAAAGTGCCATTTCTTAGGTGGGGATGTTGCACGCTTTCGGTGGGGATGATGCACAGGTTATTTTTTGACCACCAGTTCAGGCTATATTCGTAGGTGGGAACGTTGCACACTTTATGCGAGTGGAATCGATACGGATCTGTCAACCCACTATTTTCAGAAACATCTAGGTGGGAATGCTGCACAGATAGCATAGAAAAGGGGTGAAATGTGGACAAAAAGACGATTTCTGTGGACATCAGATGGATAACTTGGGGCCCTAGGTGGGAATGTTGCACACCAAGCAGTGGGAATATTGCACAGTAAACGGTGGGGATGTTGCACCGGTTTTGGTGAATTTAATGTGTTATTTCAAGCACCTAATGCCTATATAATTGCTCGTAACCCTGTTTTACCCCCTCCCTAACCCTTATCCTTTATTGTATTAACCAGCATGCTTCCCGCCCTCTTGAACATGATCATTCGGGACGGCGACGGGAGTTCAGCATTCCAGTAGATGTGCCAGGTGAATCATAGCGCATAAAAAACCCCTCAAGCATCACTGCTAGAGGGGCCATGAATACGGCTAAGCCGTTAAAGTTATATCAGCCCCCTTTCTGCAAAGCTGACATGCTCGGTACCAGCCACAATAATGTGGTCTATCACCTTTACGTCGATTGCACCCAAAGCCTCTTCAAGCTTCTTCGTAATCTGACGATCAGCGTCACTCTCTTGAAGACTACCGCCAGGATGGTTGTGACACAGCAAAACGGCAGAAGCATTCGCTTCAATCGCACTTCTAACAACCTCCCTCGGATAGACAGCAGCGTGGTCAACGGTGCCTCTAAAAAGCTCCTCATGCTTGATGACTTGATGTTGTGAGTTCAGCCACGTTACAGAGAACACTTCGTAAGGAAGATCCGCATACTTTAGCGTCAGATAATCAACCGCTATCCAAGGAGCCGTTATCTTTGCACCCTCACCCTGAAGCCGACCATAAAGCCGTCCTTCGATGATATTCAGTGCCTCGGTGATAACAGCATCTTCACGCTCTCTACGCTGTTCTGCGGACTCTGCTGCTCCCTTTCCAGGGAAGCTATAAACTTTTGCAGCCTCATTAACTGCGAACATATCCATTTGATTGGTGTGCTTCATCATACTCTCCTCTCTCATTCCCGTTACCGGGTCTCGAATAGAGTTAGGGAAAGCACTGACCGCGCTGTCTGTCACCCGGCGCCCTATCACCTTTTGAGACCTGCACACCTGCAGGAATGAGAGAGGAGATAGATCATGAGCAAGCGTGCAATCGACGGTATACGTGAAGCACTCATCCAAGGTTTGATGGAAGGCACAGCCCCTTGGCAAAAACCTTGGAAGCCAGGCGATAAAGATGTGAGCCAGCCGTACAACGCCTCCTCGGGACGTGCTTATACCGGCTGGTCGAACATCGTGAGTCTCTGGATCGCTTCGGATAAAAGCGGTTACACCAGCCCTGCCTGGGTTACCTTCAAGCAAGCGAAGGATCTCGGCACTCACCCTCGCAAGGGCGAAAAGGGCACGCCCGTGGAATTCTGGAAGTTCCACAAGAAACGCGAGAAAAAAGAGAACGGCACAACGGAGGAGAAGGTAATCCCCGTTAACCGAATCTTTTATGTGTTCAATGAGGAGCAGTTGGCGGACCCACTGACTGAGGCAGCTAAGCCAACAGTCATAGAAGCTCAGCCTGAGCCCGTACAATTCGTTGCGCGGCTGATTGAGGCATCGGGTATCCCTCTAACCTGGGGCGGCGACAAGGCCTACTATAGGCCCTCTACGGATGGCATACGCCTACCTCGCCCTGAACAGTTCCATGAGGTCAGTGAAATTGCGGCCACAGGCCTGCATGAGCTGATCCATGCTACTGGTGCTCCCTCGCGTCTAAACCGGGACAAGAGCGATCGCGCTCGAGAGGAAGTAGTCGCAGAAGCTGGTGCCTGGCTTGCGGCCATGCGCTTTGGGCTTCCTGCTACCCCGGAAAACTCGGCGTCCTACCTCACTGGATGGGCTTCACGGCTCAAAGGTGACCAGGCCAAAGAGATTGACCGTGCCCTGGCTGATGCACAGAAGGCGGTCAACTTCATCGAGCAAATGGCACAAGAGTGCAACTTGGTCGACGGAGGAGAAGACACAGCTGCAGCAACTGTGGCAGCTTAATTTTCTTTACCATTCAACAGCCTCCCCCGCGGGAGGCTTTTTTTGTCCAGCTTCAGCGGTGGGGATGTTGCACAGCAACAGTATTATCAACGTGTGTCGGCATCAAAAGCACGGCGACAGGCAGCTATATCGGTGGGGATGCTGCACAGATAAGGGAGTTAATAGGTTTGCGCCTGCCTTTTTAGAGCGCTCCCGATGCTTTTTTTGTCTGTATGTTGTATTGTATGTATTATACATACATACAATACATACACATAAAGAGGCTCAGAGATGCTTATCAAGCCAGAAATCCGTGATCGTATACTTGATGCAGCCGAGGAGCTGGTAGCTGAAGGCATCGACAGGCCTACCAATGATCAAGTGCGTGAGCGACTGGGGGGCGGATCGCTGTCGCACATCTCCCCTGTCATGCGCGAGTGGCGCGAAAATATGAAAGTCAGTGCCATTGCTGTGCGTGAAATGCCAAATGAGATCCGCACTGTTTTGGAACGAGTAGGCGGCGAGCTGTGGCGTTCAGCAACTCAGCTCGCTGATGAAGAGGTCGAAAGAATTCGTTCAGAATATGTGCAGCGCGAGGTAACAGCCAACGACGAGCGCGATGAGGCGCTTCGCGAAATCGAGCGGCTTGAAGCAAGCATCTCTTCCTTGCGAGAGCAAAACTTCCAGAACGATAAGTACATCGAGCAGCTAACGGACGATAACCGGACGCTTGTGACCGAGAATGCCACCTTAAAGCAACGTTCAGCCGATGCTATGGAGCGCGTCTCCGATCTACATGATCAGCTTGGCAGCCAGAATAAGCAGTTGGAAACAATGCGCGTTGAAGCACAGCGCCAACAGGCGTTGGTCGACCAGTTACGTGACGAGAAGGCCGAGGCAAACACCCTGTTGGCCACTAATGAAAGCGAGTTGAAGGCCGCTACCCGGGAGCTGGAATCTACCCAGCAACGCGAATTACGGCTTCAGAATACCCTCGAAGCGGTCAATGAAGACTTCTCCTCACTTCAACAGGATCACGCCAGCCTTCGTGCGGAGAATGCCTCGGTTGTTAAGCGCAGCGAAGAACTGCAGGACGAGAATGCTTCCCTTCGTTCCGAAGTCGACAAATTCAAAGCCTCTGCGAGTGAAGCCCGAAGTGAGTTGAAAGCAGCCAACAAGCGGATTGAGGAATTGGTGCACACACAGCAGGATCTTTCAGAAACCCGGACACAGTTGGCAATAGCTCTATCTCGCGAAGAGGATCTGCGCCAGCAACTGACTGGCCAACAAGCCAGGCAAACGCCGACAACGAAAACCAAAGGCGCTAAGGACGAGAAATAATGCTCAGAACATCAAGGTTGCTCACCATGTTCATGCTGGCGCTGGCGCCAGCCGTGGCCACTGCGGATATGATCGTAGGCAGCTGGAACTTGCGGCAGCTGGGTTGGAATAATGGCAAGGACATTGAGAAGCTAGCCCACATCATGCAGTCAATGGATCTGATCGCCATACAGGAACTGATGAGTGAGGATGCCTTGAAAGAGCTGGTCAATCAGCTTGAGAAGACGACCGGGGAAGGCTGGGAATCAATGGGTAGCCATTCCCTTGGAAAGGGGGATCGATATCGAGAGCATTATGGCTTCGTCTGGCGCGAGTCAGAGGTCGAGTACGCTCAAGGCGCGGTTGTGTTTCTTGATCATGATGATGTTTTTGCCCGGGAACCTTACTCCGCTGTTTTCCGGGATGTCGAGTCTGGGCTTGAGCTGGCGTTGGCCAATCTGCATGTCGTCTATGGCGATTCAGTCGGCGATCGCGTGCCGGAGGTTGAGGCTCTGGCTGACTATTGGGGGTGGCTCGAGGAGGTATACCCCGGTACTCCTCGATTAATAGCAGGGGATTTCAATCTCGAGCCTGATCACGAGGCATGGATGGCTCTTCGAGAAGCTGGCGCTTTGCCGGCATTGGAGCGGTCGGCCACCACACTGGCGTACGAAACCGGGGTGTACCGCAGCCTCTATGATAATTTCTGGTACGAAAGCACCGGCCTGCCTGTGACTGATCAAGGAATGATCCCCTTCCCCAGTGTGTTTGATATGGAGCATGATGTTGCTCGCTCAGAGTTATCGGATCACGCACCTGTATTTATCGCTTTGGATGACGCTGATCTGAACCTTCACGCCTGGCCAGGCGCCAGCACCTCTACTATCGATGTTGAGCAGCAGGTTGCAGATTGCATCGACTTGAACAAAAGCCCGGAGAGCGCCCTAGAGGGGTTGCCACATGTTGGCCCGGCTAGGGCAAACCTGATAGCAGACAGTCGCCCCTGGGTCTCGGTTAGCGAACTGACGAGCATTAGTGGCTTAGGGCATACCAGGGTGGCTGATATTAACGATAGCGGTCTCCTGTGCCCTTTGGGCGGTAATGTTTGATAGTTGGCCGCTTTCCAATAAGCCAAGCGTCACCATGCCCCCTAACTCCTTGTGAGACCTGCAATTCCGCAGGAATGAGGAGAAAACCATGAAGACGCAGACAGCCACACTTTCTGAAGCCCATTGGGATGATATAATCGCGCTGACTGAACGCGGCAAATCAGATATAACGGAGTTTCTTCCGTTTGCTGAAAGGGATGGATATACGAAGGAAGAAGTTAAAAACCTAGAGCGGTTGCTCAATGGTGAAGCATCATTGCTGTTGTCCAGTCAGCTGGCAAACAGCAGGGAAACCCGTATCTATACCGCGTTTTGCCATGCTACCAACGGTATTGGGACGATTTGGATAGGCACAGTAGAGGTGCCTATCCAGGACTACCGGGAAGATGAGCAGCAGTCCGCTGTGTTTCAGGCCTTGTGTGCTTGTGCCCGTGACTGGGGCCGGTATATTGACTCCGAAAGCGAGTCACCGCGGGAAGATATTTGTGAGATCGTATGCATGGGCCTTGCTGAAGGTGATGTTTCGATCGCGATGTGGAATGATTCCCACCTCGAGTAATTTTTCTGCCCAGAGCACCATTCCTACCGGGATGGTGCTCTTTTCATTTCGCAGCGTCACTCTTCCCCCTACCTCCCCTTGAGACCTGCAATTCTGCAGGAATGAGAGGAGAGAACACATGATGACAATCGACGCTGTAATCCATACCGACGCTATCGATGGTTTGTCGTGGCTGCAGTTACCCAAGCAGATCGTTAAGGGCTTAGGTATTGACAATGCCATTTCAAAACAAAGCTACGTTGATGCCGATAATGTCTATGCAGGTAATGTCTATCTTGATGCGAAGCGCAGTGCGGATTTGGTGAAGGTGGTCCTCAAGGACAAGCAAGCTGAGTTGGTATTCGCTGAGCAGCTGCATGAGAACGGTTGTTGGATTCGCGAGCTGCGTCCATATTCACCCGACTTGCTAGGCGATAGCCTTGTCTACCTTGAGGATAAGCTAATCGACCTGCCACAAGCTGACGAGATAGCTCCTGCTTCTATCAGCAAATTCGCTGACTACTTGCGGGTTCGTACCCAACGCTATTGCAACGTCATGCTCCCAGAGCATGAATGGGTCGCGAACTTGCTGGAATTCAAAGATGGAGAGAGCGAAGCCCATGCACTTAGTCAGCTTGCATCCTTTACTAACAAGGTGAGCTTGGTGACTGAATCTCGCAGAGGGAACAGCGAAGGGTTTGTTTGCACTGCCTACCTGACGAGATCCCTACCGCAAGGTGGTCTCGTGGCAGTACCCCTGGTGAGCGGGAAATTCTGGAGCTGGGATGAAGCTGACCGGCTATCTAGAAAGATACAGGACTGGTGTCGTTGAGCTGAACGGGATCGCGTGATCTTTCAAGCCCCAACACCTAGCGGTGGAGGGGATTTCACCATCTGGGCTATGTGCCCTGCTTGGAGATAGGTATGTCCAGTATCAAGTTTGTGACGGATCAATGGTTCGGTGAGCCCGACATTCTTACGGGACATCAGCTTGAGCCTTTAACCATACAGGATCTTGATCGCACCAAGGTGCTATTGAGTGTCTTGCCCTCGGAGCCTTGGACACACGAGGCCCTGGAGGCGACTGGCAGAGGTATCGAGCAAATGCTTGCCCAGGAGGTCGCAGAAGGAGTCGACGCCTTTCTCGGCGCTCAATGGGTCGGTAGCACTGAAGTATGACATAGAGGATCTATGATCCATTCCAAGCCCCTTCCACTTGCTGAAAGGGGCTTTTTCAAGCCCTAAGCAAAAACAGTAATTAATATGATGGCTGCCCCCGCCACCCTGCACGACCGCCTTATCCTCAGTTGATGCCAGCCCTGGCCAATGACGTGCCTAATTAATTGTCTCTTCTTGTTGTTTCGCCTGCTGCCATAGAAGGCTGCCTACATCGAGCCAGCCGTAAACCCGGAATACGTCCGCTACAGCCATGGCTTTTTTGTTCTCACGGGGGAAAAGCAATAGGTGATGCCCGTCTTGCCACGGTGGGGGTGCTGCACAGATGGCGAATGGAATCTTCGTGGCCTCCATTCGTTTCATGAAAACCTCGTTCATAGTGTGATCATCTAATTCACAGAATATGTCGAAGTCAGTAAGGATGGCCTGGGCGACCTCGGTATTCAGTGCATGCTTGGTCAGGGGAGCGGTTATTAGTAACTCAGGATCAAAGAAGCCGGCAATAAGGCCTGCCGCTGCGAAGTGGTGGGCGCCCCCCTGGTTGTGTAGATGGTAATTACCTGGCTGCCAGCTGAAGCCTTCTATTGACTCTTCAGCGCCAGCGCCGCCATGGAAACGAAGTTCATGCCAACTCAGTAAGGGGGCTATGCTGGCGCGATCACTTTGAATCAATCCGCTGCATTCGCCTAAAGCGTAGATGTCGAGTGTGGGGTAGCCGACAAGATCGCCCTTCCCAGATTCCAGTGAAATGATGTCTCTAATTGAGCAGCTGAAGTCACTTTGGTAGGTGGTTGAGGTGAGCCCGTGGCCTGCGGATATGGAAGGCGCTGACATTGCAGCCCATTTCTTCCAGGCTGCCAGTAGACGACATCTCCCCCAGTGCTAACTGCCCAGCGTTGCCATTGGATGATACCGAGTTCGCTGGCGCTAGAGGCTGGGGGCGTCACACGGGCTGCTAGGTGTGAAAATTCGGTAGCATGCTGCTCGGCAGCTGAACTGCCCGAGCGAGCAAGGCGCAGCCAACGGCCAATTAGCGTGGTCGCTAGCATGATATGTTCCCCCAACCCAGTCCCGTTACGGTCACTCTCGGCTCTATCTCGAAGTGACATTCTGATTTTAATCTGGAGCCTTGTAATGATGTCTCAGCGTCTACTAAGGTTTGCGAGACGTGATCGGCCCTCTATTAGGTTAGCTGTCGGCATTATGGCGCTATTCTTTATTGGGGCTGTCCTAATCACGAGCATGGTTCTTCGCCAGGCCACTACTTTTGCTCCTGGCGTTTTGCATGCAAAGGAAGGCCGGTATTCGCTGGCGCTGGAGGTGGCAGCTACTTCGCGCCAGCGACGTGTCGGCCTAATGGGACGTGACTCACTAGCTCCCGATGGTGGCATGCTCTTCGTTTACGATGAAAAACAATCAGCGGATCATGCTTTCTGGATGTATGAGACTCGCATACCACTTGATATTGCCTTCCTCGACCATACCGGGGAAATCCGGTCAATCAACAGCATGTCCCCCTGCACGACAGAAAAAGAAGCCTGTCCGGTGTATCCCGCTGGCGCCCCATTCTGGATGGCGCTGGAGGTGAACGCCGGCTACTTCAATGAGAATGGCATTGACGTGGGCGATCGCCTTGAGGTCGCCTTCTGATGGTCACCAGCCCCCCTATCCCCTCTTGAGACCTGCAATTCTGCAGGAATGAGAGAGGAGATAGATCATGAGCACGTCCGTTATATCTCACCCCAGCCGGGGCAAGTGGGGCAAATCCAACTGGCGGGGCAACTGTTCGGGGTATGTCTACCAGGACATCTTCCAGCAGCTTCAGCCTCAGACGTTCTGTGACCCCATGGTGGGCAGCGGAACCTCGGTGGAGGTGGCTCAGGAGATGGGTATAGAAGCCTTTGGCCTGGATCTGCACTCTGGCTTCAACATACTGCGACACAGCATCCTTGATGCAACAGGCAAGCCCGTGGACTTGTGCCTATCGCACCCGCCTTATCACGACATGATCGTGTACAGCGGAAATGTTTACCCTGGTGAGCACCCGGATGACCTGCCCCGTTGCGCTGATCCAGAGGAGTTTATGGATAAGCTTCAGCAGGCACTGCTCAATCAGAGAGAGGCCGTGCGTCACGGCGGCTACTACGGGACAATCATTGGTGACCTACGTCGCAATGGCCAGTATTGGTCGTTTCAAGCTGATGCGATCGCACGGATGCCAGGAAGCGAGCTGAAGGCGGTGCTGATCAAATCACAGCACAACGTCCAGAGCGCATCACGCCAGTATGCGGGCATGCGACTTCCAAGGGTGTCTCACGAGTACATCCTTCTGTGGCAGAGGCCTGACAGAAGTGTGGCGCTATTATCGACGCTTTCAAGCATGGCTCATGCCCAGCAGCGGCGCTTACGAGGCACATGGAAAGCTGTTGTGCGTCAAGCCTTGGTGTCACTAGGCGGTGAGGCATCGCTATCACGGCTCTACGAGGCGGTAGCGGAACATGCGCCGGATCGTTTGGCAGGACGCCAGCATTGGCGCGAGAAGGTTCGTCAGACGCTCTATGTCAATGACTGGTTTACGCCGGTCGAGCGTGGTGTGTGGCGAGTCGCATAAGTACCTTTCAGCCCTCAAGGATTATCTCCTGGGGGCTTTTCTCTAACTGGCATCATCTTAATATGCGCTCATAGCCGTAGACTGCAGGAGGGGGCGCCTCTAGCGTGTCATCAGCAGATTTGTTTCGCATGCGGAACTGAGGTTAACGAGAACTCGATAACAGAGGTGAGGCAAAAATGTGCCGACGCTTTGCCCTCTTTGATGGGGCACAACATGTAGCCGATAGTCTCGGCTACCCCATCGCTTCCGGTGCAACATTCCCCCCGGGTCGATACAACATCTCCCCAGGCGGCCCTATCGTGGCGATCGCTGCGACTGATGGTGAACCTGAGGTGACCACGCTCCAATGGTCCTTCAAACCCAGGTGGGCGCCGGAGGACGCGCCACGCACTCATGTGGCCAGAGCCGAGAGCTTGGCGTCGAGCCGGTTCTGGAAAGGCGCGTTTGCCCGCCATCGTTGCCTGGTGCCCGTCAACGGTTGGTTTGAGTGGCAGCATGAGGGGGATCTCAAGCGTCCCTTTTACTTCCGCGAGGCTTCGAGTCGACTGCTGTTATTGGCTGGCGTCTTCACCAAGCAAGCAGATGGCGAGATGGGTTGTGCGATTGTGACACAGCCGGCGCAGGGGGTGGCGAAGCGGGTTCATAGTCGCATGCCGGTGGTTGTCGCGGCTGGCGCTGATGCTTGGCTAGATACGGAGGTGAAGGACCGCGATACGCTGAAGCAGCACCTCAGGCCTATTTCTCCATCGCAGTTGGTCGTCTATGCGGTCAGCATGGCGGTCAACGATGCGGCGGCGGATGGCCAGAATCTGCTGACTCTATTTGAGGATATTTCGGAGTAAATGCGCTAACCATGCGACGTATTTTTACATGAGAGCCTTCCCAGATGTCACATAGATCCCTATCTTATTGTCGAGGCCGTTCATTGGACGGTATGAGTTAGTAAAAATTGTAATCACGATAACCTCTTAGGTTGGTTGTCAGGTTGTTTCGACAAGGCCCGCGGGCTATTCGGCTATCACGCAAGGGCGCTTACGTCAGCAGTCCTGATAACCTCCTTGAGGAATCCCTGTGGCATTTCGCTTCAGGGGAAGCTGTCATGCACAGCAAATCTGCAGCTCACAGCTGATCAGATTTAAGGTTTTTACCTTCAAGCCCCTTCTAGTTCGCTAGTTGGGGCTTTCTCGTTCTGTGTCATTGCCGACCCTATCTCCCTATAACCAGCCATTCATGAGCCAGGGGACGATAGGGGGATCGCATGCAACAACGTGTTGGGCAATTGGTCCAGGCCGGCGAGACGCTGGTGGCACACTATCTGGATAACCCCTTGTCTCGATCGTCCGTTATTGGCGAGGCTTGTATTCGCCTGTCATGGGATAGCTCACACCCTAAGTATCCCGGACGCGAAACCCTACTGCGATATGTCGCTGCCTCACAGGCCCTGGTAATCGATACCCAGCAGCATATCAAGCGTCACGCCTCACGAAAGCGATCTCGCTCCGCAGCCTTCGAGTATTCCATGAGAATTCAGCTCGCGGGACGAATTCACGAGCAAGCACTCCAGGCCTTAACCAACCAGAATGGGATAACCAATGATCACTAGCATTGAATATACAAGCCGTCGTGACATCGAGCGCCGGCAAGCAAGCGCCGATACTGTAGTCCTTTCTATCCGAGGGCAGGACGAACGTTCTACTCGCTTGGCAAGGGGGTGGGCTGATGTTCTCTTAATGCAGTTTGATGATGTCGTTCCCGGTGAAGGCTTCGGCTGCGAAGAACCCATGACGCTTGAGGATGCTCGGAGGATTTCTGGTTGGATTCGGCAGTGGTCCAGCGATCGTCGGCCGGTGAAATTGGTCATTCACTGCACTGCAGGTGTGAGCAGGTCTGCTGCTGTAGCACTTTGGGCTGGCGCCTCACTCAATCGACCTGCCCTGGGAGTCGAAGGTGATGGCAGGGATGCAAATCCGCACGTCCGTTCTATGCTCGACCGGGCGGCTGCGTGAAACTTCCATGTTTTATACTGTAGCCTATCGACTGGTTACGGCCATCTAGCACTCCAGGCCTCCAAGGGTCATTCTGCGCCCTACCAATAATGAGTCCTGCAACGGGCAGGAATGACTAAGGAGACCGTATGAAAGAGTTCGAGGGCTGCTACAAGGGTTACATGCTCAATAGCAGTATGGATGGGATGAGCCTCCCAGCAGGAGTCACTGAGCGGATTTATATCGGGTTGTACCATATCGATGGCGGGACAGCCGGTGAGTTCTGCATTCAGTGGGGTGGTCACTCCCCTTTATTGCATGTTTATCAGGATGCTTGGAAAGTCCTGTACTCTATGCAAGATGTGCTGAATTTAATGGCCGAACTGGATGGCAAAGAGATAACTCCAGAAAAGTTTATTAAGAAACTTAAAGCCTTGGGGTTTCGTGAGAACCTGTAGTTTCATTGAGGCTTAACGAGATTTTTTCTCATCCTGGAGGCCCCTCAAGATCGAGGGGCCTTTTCCTTGATCAGTTGAAACCTTGGGTGTGGATGCTGCATACGGTTTCATCAGGGAGGCTAGCACTCCCATAGCCCGACCGTCGCTTGCTATATCGAGGTCAGCCTACGCCCACACCGAAAGCATCGTGTAAGCTGTCTTTACGGCGCAGCTACTCCACCTGCGAGGGCCAGTCGGCTACCCCTGGCTGTGACACGGCAGATCGCCAGCTTTCCTTTGAATTACCAGCTAAGCTCGCATCGCCTATTTTTTGGCTTGCAGGGCCACTGCAACTTCCTTGCATCGAGAAAGGCACTAGAACGCTTGAGTGCCCTTGCCGATGGTGTTTGCTAAGGAGCAGTCACGCGCTTTTCCTATGACTCAGTATTGGCTTCGGTAGGTTTGATTCCGAAGCCAAAAAGCATATAACCATCCCGCTAATTGCATAAAGACCAGATAAGCGACTCTCTGTGCCGTTTATTCTTATGACTTACACTCCTGGGTTGCCGGTCTCAAGTAGGCGGTCAAGGGCAGTCAGTACATCATCGATCGTCGCCTTATCGTGGGGCTTGGGATACACCTCATCGTAGTACCCGGCAGGCTGGCCGTGTAGAAGGGCCATAGAGATCTCGATGGGTACGTCTAGCCACTTGGCCAGTGCATGCTCGCCATTTTTCCCCTGAAATGAAGGAGACCCCGTCTGCGTGACAGTGCCACCATCGCTCTGGAACTGGTGACTCACTGCTAACCAGCCAGCAAGGTTGGCACCAATTCCGCGCTTAATCAGATCCATTGTCTTGGTAAAGCGACGGTGTCCGGACAAGTCTTTACTGGGGTCTTGCCATTGGGTGACGATATACTTGCCGCCCCACGCCTTCACGTCCTCCATCACCTGGAGCATGTTAGAGACTCTATGGGTATCCAGGTAGCACATCGGCGCGGCCAAGTAGTCCTTAACATCCATCTGATAGGCCTTTACTTCACGCGCACCCGGCGACTTATGGCGTGGCTTCCGGTTATCAAACCAGAAGGTCTTCTTGTAGACTCGCCCGCCTTCGTTGACAACCTTGCCCAGGCGCTCCAGTTGGCCGATCACGGCACCTCTTGTACGTCCCATACCGCGGGCAATTTCGTCTGGGTCGTCGAGGTTAGAGAACAACTCCAGGAGATATTCGTTGGCTTCATCAGTCCAGGGCGCGCCATGGCTCTGGAGTTTATTCTGGCTCATTTCATACTCCTCCTTGTAAGACTTACAGGGCCGCCCATCACTCGGCTAGCCTATCGTAGGGCACGGGTTTGTGTCAGTGGATTCCCTATCTCTTCTTGAGACCTGCAATTCAGCAGGAATGAGGGAGAGGAACGATCATGGAACTTAATAAATTTGACGGCTTTGCAATCTGTAGTGACACCGTTACAGGTACGAATGGCCACTTAACCGTCACAGTGATGCTCGACAATGATCCTGTGGTGACCCCGGACTTCTTCGATAGGTACTCAGATGCCGATAAGAAAGCTTTTGCAGAGCATAAGTGGTTCTTCGGTATGCTGTCCGCCAAGGTCGAAGTAATGATAGGCGGTCAATCCGTGCTTTTGAACGATGTTCAATTCGCAAGAAGTGGGATTGAGGTCAATAGGGCCGATAATAATGCCCGTCTTAACGATAGTGCTTTTGGGCTGGCTCAGAATGCACTGGCTCGCGCTATCGAGCTTCTTGAAGGGATCGATACCGCCGCTGAAAACATTCCAAAGCTCGAAATGTTCTAATGAGCTTTTCCTAGACCCCTCTCTTTTGAGGGGTCTTTCTCTTTCTAGCTGAACAAACCCTTCCCCACATCTTTAATTGCTGCTGTGCAACGTTCCCCCTAAGCACTATCCGCCAGGCATGTCTGTTTCAACAGCCAACTGTGCAATATCCCCCCTCCTGACCAACAACCAACAACGCCATTTGCAAGTTGCTAACGCTACCTGTGCAACATTCCCACCGAACCCGGGTATGGGTCACCAGGCCCCCTACCTCCTTTCGAGACCTGCAATTCGCAGGAATGAGAGAGGAGAGAGATCATGAGCAAGAGCACTGTGATTTACACCAAAATCGGTGAACACCGTGGTAAGCAGCGTCTGTGGTTGGAGGGCCATCGGCTGGCGCGAACTGGGATCACTCCAGGGCAACGCTTCAACCTTGTGGCCGGCCGTAAGAGCCTGACACTGCAATTTGCAGAAGATGGTGCTTACAAGGTGTCTCGCAGAAAGCGTGGTGAGGTCGAGTTGCCAGTCATCGACATTACGGCAGCTGAGCTGGCGAAAGCGTTGGGCAAGGTAGAGAGGGTGCGTGTTGTCGTCAGGGGGAACCGGGTCGACATCACGATTCATCACCATGATCTTGCTGAATCGGATCGTATGGGTCGGCTACTCCAGTCCCTGACCAAGGGAGAACCGCTTGAAATCGGCTCGATTGCCCACGGCGGCGGGATTCTGGATAACGCTATCCATTCAGGTCTAGCTGATGTTGGCGTTCCATCACGTCTCGCCTTCGCCAACGAGTTGGAAAGCGCGTACTTGGAGGCATCATTGGCGAACAACCCTGTATGGGACGAGGATAGCATTGCGATCCAAGGCCCGATGGAGGAAGTGGAGTGGCACAAGTTGCCGTTCATTCACCTCCTTTGCGCAGGTTTGCCGTGTACCGGGGCTAGCTTGTCAGGACGGGCGAAGAATAGGCTGGACCGCGCAGAAGCGCATGAGACAGCAGGTAGTCTCTTCATCGCCTTCTTGAATGCAATCCAGACTTTGCGGCCAGCTATGGTGCTACTGGAGAATGTTCCACAGTACCAGTCGACTGCCAGCATGACGGTCATTCGCAGCGTGTTGTCGAGCATTGGCTATGAGGTGCATGAGACCATTCTGGATGGGTACGCGATGGGGTCACTGGAGCGGCGCGATCGGCTTTGCATGCTAGCAGTTAGTAAAGGCATTGAGGTCGATCTCGAAGCGCTGGAGCCTGTACGTCAGCGTGAATCATCAATCGCCGAGGTATTGGAGCCGTTTCAGGTAGTTCAGGATCGTTTCAAGCCTTACAGCTACCTTGCCGACAAGGAATCCCGGGATCTGGCCGCGGGAAAGGGCTTTCGTCGTCAGCTGCTCAATGGTACTGAGGGGAGTCTCGGCACCATAGGGCGCGGTTACTCGAAGGCGCGCTCAACTGAGCCATTTCTCCGTCACCCTGACGACCCTGGACTGTCGCGACTATTGACCAAGGCAGAGCATGCCCGAGTCAAAACTGTGCCTGAAATGCTTGTTCAAGGGCTGTCTGAGACTGTCAGCCACGAACTGCTGGGGCAAGGAGTGGTACATTGTGCATTTCGCGCAGTGGGCCGCCTTATTGGCAACTGCTTGCGCAGTATTAGTGAGCAGGAAAAATCAGCCTGGCAACAGAAGTGGCTCAAGACGCATTATGCAGCTTAACCACACACTGAACTAACTAGGCACCCTTCAAGCCCCTCTCCGATAAATCGGGAGGGGCTTTTCTCTGTTTAGGACTACCGACTGCCATTGTTTCGCATGCGGAACATTTTTAGATGATGGCAGTGTCTCCCCTACCTCTCCATAGCCGTCACTGGTCGCCCTATCTACTAGAGAGATCCGGGTGACCGGAAATGAGAGAGGAGCAGATCATGAGGAATAGCAACAAGTACGAAATTGCTGATGTGAAACGTGTCGCGGAAGGTCAGTGGGATACGATCTTTCAGGCACTGTGCCCCGAGCTGGAGCAAGCACTTGCCCACCCCGGGCATCACATCGATTGCCCGATACATGGTGGCAAGGAAGACTTCCGCCTCGATCGCGGATTCAAGCAACGTGGTACGGCCATTTGCACTTGCGGTAACTGGGATGGTTTTAGCCTACTCAAAGAGCTGAAAGGCTGGTCTCTTCCAGAAATACTGGAGCAGGTCATGGGGGCTCTCGGTGAACAATCCGTTGAGCCGCTGGCATCTACCGTATCTCGGCCACCGCCACGGAAGGTTGAGGAAAAGCAGGACATTCGGCCAACGCTGCGTAAGCGCTGGGAAGAGGCTCTGCCCCTGGGAAGGGGTGAAGGTCGCTTCATGCTGGCTAGCTACTTGCAGTTCCGCGGGTTGCCTGTAAAGCCGATGCTTAGCGTTCTCGAAACGGAAGCACGGCTCCACCCTAGGATGGCTTACATCGAGAAAGGAAAAGTGCTGGGCTACTACCCTGCGCTGATAACCATTGTCCGGGATGCAGCTGGAAAGCCTGTGACGATGCATAGGACGTATCTCACCCGCACAGAAAATGGTGTGGTAGAGAAAGCGCCTGTGAGCAAGGCAAAAAAGCTGTTCCCTGTAGTGAAGGGGGGTGATGTCCACGGTGGTGGCATTCGCCTAGGCAGCGCAACAGCCGGCGTTATCGGAGTGGCAGAGGGTATTGAAACCTCGCTAGCCATTCGTGCTGCAACGGGAATGCCTGTCTGGCCGGTACTTTCAGCTTCCCTAATGAGGTCGTTCGAGCCACCTGAGGGTGTCACGGAAGTCGTTATTTGGGCTGATCGTGACCTACCCGACAGGAGAGGCCGCAAGGCTGGTCAGGACGCTGCGGAAGCGCTTCAGGCTCGGCTAATAGAGAAAGGGATTCAAGTGTCAATTATGATCCCTGATGCACCCAGCCCAGCTGATATGAGCGTAGATTGGGCTGATGTGTACACCAGTAGTGGGCTCACGGGGTTCCCCCGTAAGGGCAAAGCTGCTTAGTCCTTCAAACTCTCCTAACATCCGTTGTTGGGAGGGTTTTTTAACATTCAGCATTTAAGGACTCGGGAAGGAGGGATGCCGGGATGCATTTTATCTAATTGCTGAATTTTTGGTCCATGTTAGAGCTGTTCGATTAGGTCATGCTTATCTCCCTCTTTATGCGCATGCCCGTTGTGTTTGCGCTTTTAAGCGTTGATAGCATGCCACCAGGCGGTGCTTCGGTGCTCAAGGCTCTTAGTACAGGGTCCACATTAATAGTTGGATCTGCAATTCCATAACCAGTCTTGCTTTTTATAGATGTTGTTATCGGTGAGACCAAGGTTGTATGGGGCCTAGGGGTTGATTCTAGTTCCCTTACGTGCAGCATCAGTTCTCCCTATTTAGTTCTTTTAAACGTTTGTTTGTATCCCCGCTGTATCGTGTCACCTCAGGGGCGTGACCACACCTGTAGATTTTTCAACACCACCTCCGGTTTTGTCTGTCAGTAACTCCCCTACCTCTCATGAGACCCCGACACCAGGGGGATGAGAGGAGAGCACATTATGAATCGTAGTGACTCAATCGCCAGTATCGGCAGAGCCCTGGCTTCGGTGCAGGCTGAGTTAGGTGGACTGATCGCATCGGATTCCACGAATCCGATGTACGAAAGCCGCTACGCAAGCCTGCCACAGGTAATCGGCAGCATTCGCGGAGTCTTAAATAAATATGAGATTGCGCTCATTCAGGCTCCTATACCCGGATCGGTAGGAGCTGTGGTGATGGAAACCATGCTCATTCATGGCCCATCGGGGGAATATATTGGCTCGTACTGTGAGATGCCAGTGGAGACCTCAGATTGCCATGGAGTAGCCTCAGCCCAGACGTATGCTCGTAGAGAGGGGCTGATGGCTCTTCTCGGCCTTGCTAAAGGCCCTGACGATGATGGAAATGCTGCCTACAACGCTGCTGTGCAGACCTCTGCGCTTCTTCCCCAGGGAGAACCAGAGCCATCAGAGGAGCGAGAAACAAACGGTCACCGCCTAGCATCGCCCGAGGCGATTCTAACGGAGATTGAAAACTCGGATGTTGAGCGCCTGAATTCAGCAGAACGCTGGGTCCATAGCGCTCAACTGGACGCACATCTGTCAGCTCGGTTCAAGGGAGCGATCGCGCAGCGACGCCGAATTATCCAGCGACAGCAAACCCAACATGCCTGACGTTCCATAGCCCCTTTCCTTCAAGGAATTGGGGCTTTTTCGCGTGCATGAAACAGGTTAATGGAGGCCCCTTGACCGGGAACGCTCATCGACTATTCGGCCTGGCGTTTGGCGCATCGGCTGGAGCGATTATTACACCTTCCTATGGCGTGATGCCTGGCTTAGCAGTAGCGGCGATGGCGCTACCTGGATCAACGGCGCCGGACTGGCTGGAAATTCGCATTGGACCCGCAACGCTCATCCCCCATAGGACCGTGACGCACTGGCTGCTCCCTTGGCTGGGGCTAGCAGGGGTATCGGCCGCTTCGCTACCTGATGCGCCTTTGCTGGCTGCCCTCCTCTTCGGCTTCTCGGTTGGTGGGCTCTCTCATGTAATTGGGGATGCAGGCACACCCTCGGGAGTGCCTGTGTGGCACCCCGCCAAACGCCATTCCATGAGGCTTTGGGATGGCGGCACCTCGGAATTTTGGCCCGTGCTGTTGGCCTGGGTCATCGCCGCGATTTTGATACGGAGCCTTTTGCTATGAAACACCTGACCGCCGGCCCATTGTCGGCGACAACGCTGCTACTAATGCTGGCGCTGTTAATAACGCTGAATTCGACCGCCGTAGCCCAGCCCAGTGAGGATCGGGGGCAAGCTTGTCTTGATAGCAATAATCCTCGCGAGTGTGGTTGGTTCTGGGGACACCTAAATGACGACGAAGAAGAGGAGGAACCTGAAGATCCCCCTGTTAAGTTGCCGATGGTCAAGGCGCCTGAGGAGGAGCTGGACTGTACTGACCCAGATCAATGGGAGCCCTCGTGCGGTTTTGTCGACCCCGAGGGTAGTTTCGAGTTTCAGGCTAAGCAGCGCGACATGCTGCTGAACCAATCGGTGATGAATCCCAACAATCCAGAAACGGTCGAGTCCTTTCAGCGATACATGCGATGGGCCGTCGACCAGGCAATCACCATGTCGAGGATGTGGGAGTGGAATCAGATCCAAAACCAAGACCTCAACCCGCTCGTGCATAGCCCCGTCTCGTCCTTTGGGCTTCGGGCTGCGTCACGAACACGGGATGGGAAGCGTAATGCGGTCATGGAAGAGATCAACGACCAGGAAGGCTTTCTCGTCTGGTTTACCCGGACAAGCTGCCAGTTCTGTCATGACATGCAACCAGTTATGAAGCAGCTTGCCAGGCGTACAGGGCTGACTATTTACAACGCTCCTCTTGATGGGGGGTGCATGCCAGAGTTCTCGAATAGCTGTGATACCTCTGGGCGCTCAGTGGAAGCTGCCGGTCACCTGGCTGTTGAAGCCGTGCCGGATCTCTGGCTTCACCTTCCCCAGGATGACCTTTGGTTCCGCGTTTCCAGTGGTGTAGAAGCTGCGCAGCGAATTACCTCGAGGATTGAGGTCTTTTTCGGGGCTATCCAGCGAGCGGCTGAAAAAGGCCTAGAGGCGGTTGGTGATGGCAGGAGCACCCCCGTTGATTTCAGTGTCCCCGACATGTTGGAACGGTCATCCGGTGGCCTCGGCGCCGGCATTCCCCAAGGAGTTGAGTAATGTTCTCCCGAAATAAATTCGTAACCATGGTGGCGACAGCCGTGATCGGCGGAGTGTCGTTAATGGCCACCACAAGCCAAGTTGAAGCTAATGCACTCGAAAATGCGTTTGACAGGCTATCCAGTGCCGGTGGCGGTTTCAGCAGCTCGACCAGCTCGGCGTCGTTTGAAACCCGAACACGGCACGGTTACACGGCCGGGGGGTTGACCATGCGGTTTTCCCAGAACCGCTACTCGCTCGTCAACATCGACCCTCCGCGGCTAGACGTAGGCTGCAACGGCATCGATGCGCATTTTGGTGGCTTCTCCTATATCGACAGTGAACAGATCCAGCGGATGTTGGAGCAGATCGCTCAAGGGGTCGTGGCCCTCTCCTTCCAGCTCGCGCTCAAGCAGCTCTGCCCTATTTGTGGTGATGTGCTTGAGTTTGCCCAGCGCATGGCACAAGAGGCTGCGAAACTATCACAGGACAGCTGTGAAGCTGCTACCGCACTCGTTGAGGGGTTCCCAGATTACACGGGAGAATTAGGCAACCTTTGGTGTAGTTCTGTCGGAATGTTAGAAGGTGTGGAAAGTGACTGGCTGGCTGCCCAGCATGACACATGCGATAGCAAATCAGATTCGGGCCGTGAGGTTCGCGACCACCTCAGCAATAATCCTGGGGATCGCGCACTAGCCTTGGAGCTTGATGGCAACCGCACATGGCTAGGCCTTCAAGAAGCAGGTATAGCCCCTGGGCGAGATGGCAGCAACAACATGGGAGCAGAGAACAAAATATTCGCCGAGCTGCTAATGAGCTGGATTGGTACGGAAGTTCGCAATAAAGGGGGGAGTGGCGACTCGAACACCTTTGCACCAACCATCGAAACTGCCGATGCGATGTTGGACATCTTCTTGTGCGGAAGTGAGAAAGCCTCCCCGACAGTTATTGAATACGCAGATTTTGTGAACGGTTTTTGCGAGGACAAGGTATGGTCAGGTGCTTCAAGCCAGGCCACAGAGATTTATACGTGTAATAACAGTGATTTAAGGGACTGCTGGAACCCGAACAGGGTAAAAGTTGAGGACATATCACTTGGCTACGGGTTTTTGACCACTGTGATAATGGAGCTGGAAGGTGCAGTTGAGAACGTTGCCAGTGGCACGCCTCTGACCGCATCTCAGAAGGCCTTGATCGCTGCAGCGCCCTTCCCCCTATATCAGGCTGTGAATGTCGCAGCGACCTACCCGGATCTTGCCTACGATCTCGTTGTAGGTAACTCGACCATTCTTTCCTACATGATCTCCATCGAGTACATCCGCTATGCCGTCCAGGCAACAGCTAAAACCTCGAACACATCATCTGTACCGGGTGAAATCTTGCGTGAATTCCGGGAGGCCCAGAATGAGCTTGTCGTCATGACTTCCCAGAAGGCGCAGCAAATTAACCTTATGGCAGAGACGCAGGAAAATATCATGAGCCAAGTGGATAAAATTAACCGGGCCACTTTGCGAAACCTTCATGCCATGGGTCTATCTGGCATGGATTTCGCCCGTGATATGGCTCGGGAGGTCGATTGATGAAATGGTTAATTCCTTTAATGGTTGCCATTGCATTAGTCGCTGTCCCAGGGCTCGCGATCGCAGAGACAATGACGCCTGCGGATGGCGATACTTGGACGTTTTATGGCTATGGCAATGGTTATGCGCTGGCGCAGATTCTTGAAGCGATCAAGCGCTTAACTGACCCTGACTCCAACCCTGGATTCAGGAATTTGGCGCTGTTCCTGGCAATAGCGGGTTTCCTTGCAATTTGCTTTACGGGAATACTCGGCGGGAGTCTGCAAAAGGTTGGGATGTATTTTGGCGGCATGATCATGACGGTCTACATGCTGTTCTCATTGAAGGTCGATATTCTCATAGAGGATATGGTGTGGGATGGCGCTGGGGCTCCACAATTCATTCAAAGGATTGAAGGCGTACCAGCTGCCATAGGCCTTCCTGCTGTTGTCATATCTGAGATAGGTATGTGGGCCACAAACGGCATAGAAACCAACTTCACGACGCCAAACTTTGAGAATCTACGTATTTCAGAAGGGGCTCCCGTTGGAATGGCTGCAAGCATGTTGAATGACATGAAGAAGATCCGCCTAACGGACCCCTACCTTCGTTCGAGCATTCAAAGCTTCATGAATGACTGTGCCCTACCGAATATTTTTAGCGGCAAAGTTTCTCCAGTGACGCTGATAACCTCACAAAATGCATGGGGTGTTTTAGGCAACAATTTGAACCAAGCGGTTTATACCGTCGTTTATGACTCCACTGACCCAAATGGTGGTATGCAGGCTTGTGATGAAGCCTACGCGAGTATCGACAACCGTTTGCAGGCTGCCGCGCCAGCGCTATTGAATGGAATGAGGGAAGCGTCCCCGTTCTGGCTTCAGCAGGCAGCTGGGTCAACAGCGTTGGCACAAGCAGCCCTGGATGATTCGTTTCGCTGGGCTTCAGGAGGGAGCGCTGTTCAGGATGCTACCGGGCTTGCCACACAAGCCGCGATTGCAGAGATGTACTCAGGCACCTATGAATACGCAGCGATGGCCACGGGCTCGAATGAGCTGATCTCGGCTTTGAATATGGAACAGGCTCGCCGCGCCCAACAATCTGGGTGGTACAGCACTGCAATTCTCTTCCGTGATATGGCGGGCTATTTCTTTGCAATCCTACAAGCATTCGTGATTGGGCTGGCGCCGATTGTATTTGCTGCTGTTCTGGTGCCCGGGTTGGGCAAGAAAATGGGCACCTCGTATGCTCAAGTGATGATTTGGCTTATTTTATGGTGGCCAGGCCTCGCGATCGTGAATTACATCATGATGATCTACTTCCAGGGGCAAACATCAGGCTATCTTGCAGATGGGCTGACGATGGCCAATATGAGCGCAGTCAGCGAGATGTCGGACAAGATGGTGATGGCGTCGGGTTTTATGTCCACCTTAGTGCCTGCGATCATGTGGGGGCTGGTATCCGGCAGTGGTTATGCCTTCACTTCTGTCTTGGACAGGGCGTCTGGAAGCCAGCAAGCGGCGACTGCAGCAAACAACATGTCAACAGGTGCAGCATCGGCTGGCCAGGTAAGCATGAACAACGCGAACATGAATGCTCACCAGACATCTCACCGCTATAGCTCTGGCGAAGAAGTCTCAGCACACCATGTCGGTGTTGGGGCGGCTCAAGTTACTAATATGAGCGGGCAGGATACGAACGTAGGCCTAAGAGCGGCAGATATGCGGGAGAGCCTTTCCAAGTCGCAAGCGTTTAGCGAAGCCACTCAGAGGACTGCAGAGGCTAAACAAAGCTTTAGTGAACAGTCGCAGAATATGATGACTGACACATTCAGATCGGCTACTCAGTACGCTCAAGACCAAGGGTTTGTCACAGACGGATCGGTTGACTGGTCAAGGATGTCGCAGGATCAGCAGGGGCAGCAATATATGTCCGAGTTGGCCGCCACAAGACAGGTGATGGAGCAGGCAGGGTTATCTGAAAAGGAGGTTAATGATCTTACATGGCATGCGGCCGGAAAAGTCTCAGCCGAAGCAGGAGGTAAAACAGAGGTTGGACTATCCCTTAGTGCAGGTGCTAGCGCTTATGCAAGGACATCGGTGCAGGGTGAGGCCGGCGTTCGTGGTTCAGACACGAGCCAAGACACGACTGAGGAATCTATGAGCTTGAGCCAGTCAGATACTGGGAAGCTCTCTTTCTCTGAAAATGGTGCCGTTCAAGTTGTAGGACAAGATGGTAGCCGGTACTCAGAAAAGGTTTCTCAGGGTGAAACTCGACAGCTACTCGAGGGGCGGGTCGGTGAGGATCGCGCCTCTATGCTCTATGCTGCCTCAAACGATTATCAAGAGGCTGTACAGGTTCAGGAACAAGCACGCGAAGAATATGTGGCAAGCCGCAGTGGATCGATCCCCACTCCTGCGAGTCCTCAGACTATTTCTGCGATGCGTAGTGATGCTAGTGATTTAAGAGCGGAAGTTGAACAAAGGCAGACTGCCGATCGTGCTGATGTTGACGCACAGGGGGGAGCTGTAAGTGGTTCGGTAGTGGGTAATACAGCCGATGTGGGCGGTCGAGCAGCAATGGCAAATGACGTCACCGCTCCGGTTGGGCGAGATGGAGTAAGACACCTATCGGTTGATACTAACGAGCAGCTAGAGGGAATCCAAGGGAATGCACAAGCGGGCGTTGATAGGCCAGATGCATATCATGTGATCGATTCAGGCAATAGCTTTACTGTCGCTGATCGACGTGCGATCGACGCCGCTGACCGTCAAAATGCTGATGCCTTAATAACTGGGGGTGAACGATCCAATATTCAGATCGGAGATGACACCTTCGTTCCTACATACTACGAGAACGATCAGGCGGTCTACGCTGTTGAGCGTGACGGAGGCCATGCCTATTACACTTATGGAGGAGACGGAGAATTCGAGCCAGCCAGCTCTCCTATGGCGTCGACTCAGGGGCAAATCGATTCGCAGGCAAATAATGGTCCAACCCAGAATGCCACCGCCTCAACGCTCAATCGCGTCCAGGTGCGTCAAGGTTCTGAATCATCGGAAGAGCCTTCCCCTAACCAAGGGGCTGATATTGACCCGCGAGAATTTATGGAGACACGGTGATAAGAAAATGGCCCCGAAGGGGCCATTTTTTATGCGTTTTTGATGATCCGCTTGAACCTTATCATCGCTCTTGTTTGGAATATAAGAATCAGAATATACCCTGCCCAAACAAAGGGAAGCACTTTGCCTGGAGCACCATCCCAATTGAAGTAGCTAAATACCAACAGGCATGGAACTATTACCAAGTTTACTGCTAGAAAAATGTATATGTTTTGTTTAGCTCTCCATCGAGCGGCATTAATCACATCTTTCTCTTCTGCACCAATCAAGTTTTGAAGCTCATTAACTAAGAATGAGCCTCTATTATTTTGGGCGGAACGTTGGCGCGCTGTGATCGCACGTTGGCGGCGAGCTTTGCGATTCTTGTTAGGCATTTCAACCTCCGAGCGATCTACGCAATTACCTTACTGTTGTATAATTTTACTGTACGACGATTTCAAAGTCAAACCAGAAGCATCTATTTCCTCATCTTTTCAGCAGGGTCAAAGTACGACCGCTTATGACATAAATGGGTAACAAGATCGAGGTGGGCATGTATTATCGTTTTGGCAAGCCAAAGGATATAGCCCCCAGTGAACTTCAAAATCTCAACGGTTCCCTTCGATATAATATCCATAAGTGGCCGAAAGACTTCCTTTACACCTGGAAGAATACCTAAGAGCAACATCGCGAAGATGGCGATAGTTGTCCAAAATAATACTGTAATCATAGTTTCATCCTAAGCAGTAGCTGTTAGAAACTCATTGAGCCTTTCTTCAAAGTTAAGCGCCTGCTTGTCTGAAGGGATTTTCATCTTGCGCTTTATCACTTTAAAAGAAGGTATGTGTTTGGGATAGTTAATCATTGGCGTTCTTAAATGATACATGCGAGCGCCCATCATCATGACGGCTTGCCCCATATCCATGGCTCGCAACTGATCTGGCGTAACCCTAAATTCTTCAACTTCACGCCAACTTTCACCCATGCCCCCGCCATCGGACATACTGGATTGTGGGGTGGTTCTTAGATACTGCGCACTCTCGCCCTGGTTTGCAGAGACTGACACTGTGCGTTGGAATCGCTTGGTTTTGCCAAGTATTTCAGCGGCCTCTTCAGGGCTATCTTTCGCACCGAATTTGAAGAAGATTTTGTTCCATGTATTCTGGATAACAATGTCTGCAAAGTCGGGTGAGACTCGATTTAGCTGACTAAAGGACTGAAATGCGGGAATCAGTGCGATATTGGCCGATCGCGCCTGCTCAAAGAGTCGGCCTACCCCTTCCATTACATAAGCGCCCATCTCGTCCAGGAGTGCAATGAAGTGCTCGGGCCTTTCGCTCTTGGGTAGATCCTGAATGTAGGCAACTGCAGAGCGAATATCGGAGACTATCATTTTCCCTAGATTGAGGGCTGCGGTATCTTTTCCCATCGTCGGGAGCGAGACATATAGCATGTGCCCTTTGCGAATGATTTCGGTAAGCACGATTTCTGGGGCGTAGACGTTGAAGACCTTTCCAAACTTGCCCTGGGCGAACAGTGCAATCCGGCCAGCCATCCCGCCCAGTGTTTGCTTCATGCGGTTGAGATCGATTTTTGTCCCTTCCTTGGTACGCGTACGGAATTGGTCGAGGAAAATCGATAGCGCACGCTTCTCTGGGCCTTGAGGCGTCATTCGCTCCAGGTTTTCAAGCGCTCGGTCGGACTGGAGCAAAATTGACAAGTCACCGAAGTGATATAACTGCCCTGATGCTTGCAGAGCGGCAATGATGACGGTTAATGCATGATTGGCCGATTGACGATAATGATCTGCACCAGGGTTATTCTCAGCCGATGGAATGAGGTTCATCAGCCTGGACGCCACCTCGTCAGGATCGCCATGGAGAACAGGGTTATAGGTGTTGGCATTATCGGGGTCTGATACGTCGATAATGTAGAGTTCATCCTCTCGGCCTGTCACTTTAGCCATATACGCTAGATGATCCCGGGTGTCTCGATCAATCTTTGCATCTATGAAGAGCCAGCCGCGGCCCCGCGCTGTTTGCTGCCAGAGGATGTATTCACCAAGAGTCGTCTTACCCACACCAGACTGGCCCACAATCGCTGTGTGTCGCTGTCCGAGGATGTCGGGCATGTTGATTCGCGTATTTTTGTCGGTGGTCAGGCCGATATGTAAGGAAGACCCTTTGTCATCTACAGGTTCGTCTGAAGGCAGCACGAACCCCTCACGCGAATCTTCATCGTATTGGCGCAGCTTGGCCATAGCCTGGCTCCAGGTGAGCTGAGCCATGCCTAGCGATCCTAGGGCTCCGGCAGGCCACGCAGGAAAGGTGCCAGCCGCCCAAGGTGTAGCGGCCGCAACGCCGGCTGCAATTGCGGTAAGCGCCAGCGCATCCATTCTGCCGGCTATCATGGGCAATCCTCCAGCGTTACGCTATCAGCACTGAATATCCCAGCTGCCCATGCTGCTGGGGCGATGTAGCTACGGCTATCAGGCAGCGGTACTTGATGGCAGCGGATAGTCATAGATGCACTATCGTCCACAGGATGAAGGCTTATGAGGTGTCCTGGGTAGGACGCAAAGACTAGAACGCCGATATAGCCTTGTGGCAAATCCTCTGGCGGCTTGCCACCGAGGTTCTGCGACCAGGCATTGATCCAATCTAACTGGCTGGTCAACATAAGCGACTTGCTACGTAGCGCCCCAGCATCATGGCCGCCGTATAGCTGATGCGTGGGTTCATTAGCGCTTTCTTGCGCAATTGCAAACACTGCCATGGTTGCTGTTACCAAGCACAGTGCACACTTAAAGAGAGTTTTCATTATTTATTGTTCCTATCAAAGTACCCGCTGGGCAATCGGTCTATACCCCCAGCTCCACTAACGCTCGGTAGCATAGTGTTGGGTAGTGATCTGCCACCGGGTATAAGTGAATCAAGAAAGGAATTCCACATGCTGTATTCAAACTGCTCGGTATAAGCAATGCCTGAAGTAGTCAAGAAGGTAATCCTGCCGGAATAGACAACACTTCCATTGGGTGTAATTGCCCCCTCCTTAGTGCGGTGGCCATACGTATGGTAGGCGGGAGTGCCAGGAATCACTGTCGTCGGACTGGAGCCGTCACCCCAGTCGACAACGGCTTTTTCAACACTTCTAATGTTCTGCCCACCGTGTTCAAAGGAGGAGTAAGTGAGCGATACATCAAGCTGGGTTTCTAGGCCTACATACCCATTATTGGGCGTAAACATAAAAGGCCTATGCCCTGCGTTCTGCACCACTTCTTCAGAACCGGCTGCTCCCGATGCTAGCGCTTCAGCTTGGGCAGTGATTCGGTCTACTGGGCTCCCGAAGGAGCCCGTAGATGCCAATGCCATCACCACACAAGTAGCTTGAATAAAAGCTATCTTGCCCATGTCTGGTTGAACTCCGATTGTGCTTTTTCCGACAACGTTTCCACGTACTCCGAAAAGTCCATATCGCCGAGATCAAGTGCAAGGAACTCGTCAATAGTGAACCCGGTACAGTCTGGGTGGTACTGGCGATCGTAAGTTGTGGAGGCCTTGGTCACACAGCTACCCAAAACCTTGAGCATGCACGGCTCGTACTTCTTTTCTGAGTAGGTGTACCACGGCTTAGCGGTAAGAGTGACTTCAATTGAAGCTCTAAACTCACATTCCTCAACGGAACATCCCCCTGTAAGAGTCACAGGGGGACTGTTGCTGACATAGTGATTCAAGTTGGTGATGTCATTCTGAATGTTGACTTCATTCCACGCCGATTCGGGGCGGCATTCATAAGATGACCCGATACACATCCGCAGCCCTCTGGTAGGAGAGTCGGTTCCTAGCGGATTGGTAAATGCCTCGAAGTGAACATTGTTATGCGCCCAAGAAAACTCGCCCCATCCATCATTAGGGAAGTTGATTGGCCACTTCATATCTAGGGGGATGCGCATCTGGCCACCAGCGCCAGCTTTCCAAGCGTGAACTTTGTATTCACAGCTACCATCTTCAAAACACCCGCCTTCTACAACCGAATATCGGTTGATCGCACGGGTGTGGTGATCTTCAGCTGCAAGGCGATGGGTTTCCCAGCCCGGGCTAAAACCATAAACAGGGTGATCAGGCGGAGTCCCGCATGAGGATTCAGAGCAGACCGCAGCATAAATGTCTGGGCTTGAAGGGCAGTCGTATCCAGATAACATCGAATTGGTAAACCCTTCATCGGTAGAGCACTCCTCTTTCCATTGCCAGAACCGCACTCGATTGCCGTTAACATTTAGCTCGTTCGACCATCCTCCAGCAGCATTGTAAAAAGGAAACTCAATGCGCCTGGTAACAGCTCCACCTGCGTTTTGCGAAGCCAGCTCGGCAAGCTGTTCTCGACCCTGCTCTTGAATAATTCTTGCAAGCATCGAGTCAAACTCACACCAGCGCTGGTATCTATCTACCTGAGTTTGGGTGTTTGCAATCGACCATGGCCTTGTCCAGTGGGCGCAAATTTGCTTCGCGTAGGACATGTCACCTTTTGCCGGCGCGTTATAAATATAATCTGCGAACGTGCATAGAGTGTTATTGGTAGGGACAAAGCCGGGTGTAACTTGGACGGCTCGTTTTGCCATGCGTGCAGCTGCAAGCTCTACATCTTCTAGGTCGCAGTAGTCAGCTCCGATTCCCGTTGCCATTGAGATAAAGGAGCTGGTCAACACAACGTCTTCGGGGTCTTCCTGGCAGCATTGCATGTGTTCAATAGCATTCAGAATGTCTGCCGATGCAGTACCGGCTAAGACAGCCCCAAGCGGTCCACCAAAATACGTTGCCAAAACCGTTGATACGGTTGCATTGAACTCCATCATGCGACGAAAATCGCTAGTTATGGCTTTGCACTCGCGCTCCATGCCAGAAAAGATACGCATGTTGTCATCAAATCCACCCTCGGCAGCGATCATGTCCATTACCCCTGCCGCTGCTATGGCGTCTGAAAAGGCGCCTTCGTCATCGCTAACTTCAGGCATAATCTCGTAGTCGCTTGGATCGCATTTACCATCCTCCCGACATGTATACGTCTGCTCCTGCCGAACGCATAAACCGTCTTGCTTGCTGGTGCAGTCGTAGCTAGTGACATTGCAGTTGGGGTCGTTATTGCAGCGTGGTGTCTCACCTATGTAACAGCGCTTAGTTACCTTCTGGCCGACAACATTCCCAGAAGCATCTTTTATATCTGTGCTGCTTATATCAGGGCCACAGCCAAACGAAGTGTCAGCACTACATGTGGACTCACTCTTTTGCCATTCTTCGATCCAGCTGTCAGGAAGAATGCGTGAGTATTGCGAATAGGTCGCTGGATAAGTTTCTCCAAACGTGTTTACCAACTCCCAGTCATCATCGTTCTGAAGTGCTTCGAGGTTGCATGTGTGGCTATATGGATCGCCGTAACATCTATAAGTAACGGCATATTCCCAGCATTCTCGTCTGACTGTTTCACCCATAATTGTTCTAGGGGCAGAGTCAATACATGTCTCTCCGACCTTATAGCACTCTTGATAGTCGCTTAATGCCCCAAAAGTAACCTGGGGTATTGTTAGATAGATTACTAAAGCTATTAGATGAATATATTTCATAGTTTATAACTCAGGCCGTCTGCTTTCTAAACCAGTACATTCATCGATCACTCTATCTGTGAACTCGATTCTCATTGGTATAGGGAAGCTATTTGAACCTGAATAGCTAATGTTCTTGCAGGGGTTTTCAAAGTAAGCGGTGACATTGCAGGTAGTGCCATTACAGCTCTGCTGGTAAGCCACTCGAAAGCATTTTCTACCGCTGAAGTCCTCTATAACAGTTGTTTTAGGTACATTAGTATTTAACCCGCCACTGACGACATTTGAGTGAGGGCCTGTATGACGTGAACCATCTGACTTCTTTACCGTATCATAGACAACGCGGTAGCCTTGGTCTTGGCAGTAAAAGTTATATCTGAGGTAATCGACGCAGCTAGGGCAGGGGTCACTTGTTATAGTTAAAAGGTGATCGCCATTTTCACATGTAGGGATTTTAATTCCCGTCACTTCAAGTTTTCTAGCGCAGCTAAACTCTTCGGAGTCTCGTTTTACCTCACACTCCCGCGATTCAGGTTCACAAGTAACGAGTCTTGTTGGTATATCGACTACGCATGAATCTGTTGTAATTTTATCCGGCTGACATTCGCCACCTGCATTGATATCTAGAAAATCAATTGTCCTTGGGTCGTTAGGATCACATGAGACTGGAATATCACCTTCACTGAACAGTTGGTTTATCTGATTGCCAAGACATTTTGAGCGATCATCAGCAAAGTTACTGCCACGCTCAAAAGTAGGGTTATCCCGAACATCGCTAATAGTATTAGACGGATGATTGGGATCTTGATTGACCCTATCATTCCCTTTCTGACGCATATCATTGCCACCCCATGCATCCCCGTGAAGTTGGTGCATAGTCATGGTGCAAGACGATGAAGAACATTCAGCCTCGACTCGATATGCTCCGTACAAGTTGCCTCCGCTAAAGGAGGCTTCTCCCCCAGACGGTATTTCTCTTGTGACCGTATAGCGATCCTCGCTACACCGTATCCCCTGGGTTAGTGCGTCACACACGGATACACTGACCCGCTCAAGCTCACCACTGTCGCTTTGTTCACACTCTTCGATAAAAACTCGGATGCCACCTGCAGTGAGCCGAGCCCCGTCGCGACATCTAAAGTTTCGCTGCTGTTGCTGCTTAACCTGGAGCCCCACCTCCCCACCAAGCTCACCAGAGGTTTTCGTATCCTCAAGGCCCAGGCTCGATGTAGCAGAACGGAACGCACTGTTTGGGTTAAAATCTCGAGCCCAGGCCCCTCCAGCGTTCATTCCCGCTTGGTTAGGCGTGGCCATCGCCACATCGCTCAAGGGCACGAGGGCCGCAAAAGCGGCCCCCATGGCAAACAGTTTTAAGCAAGAGCCCTTCGGCATGTCACTCCTCCCAGAGATGATCAGTATTCTGTCCCGCGGGACCAACAGCCGGCCCCATTGGCGTGTCGTAAACTTCGCGATCAGTGCCTTGATACCGCTCACGGAGTCGTTGTGCGTTGCGCTCAGCTAGCTCGTCGCTTAGCGACTCCCATTGTGCTGACGCAATGCCTCCCTGCTCAGGAGCACTTTCGGCGCCCTCTCCCTTGAGCGCGTTGATGTAGACCTCGGCATTGCTGGCACCGCCTTTGTTGAATTGCTCTAAGGCATATAGGGCAGTTACTGACCCTTCTGCCTTCCAGTAATCCTCTGGGTTGCCCTCGGGGCAGCCCTGGTACTCAAGCTGTTGGCCATCGATCTCGCCGATTTGGCGCTTGGCGGTCTGACACACGCCCATGGGATCTTCCTTGGCAAGGACAATCGTGGGTACGGTCTCAATCTCGTAGGTGTCGAATAGTCGCGGGTCGATCTGAATCGGTGCAGTCATGCCTCCAGGACGTAGTACCTTCAGCAAGCGTTCCATGGTGAAGTCACGGAGGGTCATACCCGGCTCCACTCCGCGCAGAACTAGCTCACCTCCAGCTCTAGCTGCATCAAGCGCATAGCCACGGATCAAGCTCTCGGGCATAGAGAATGAGATAAAAAAATACAGCCGATCCTGCTCACCAAGGTCTAATGACTCCCTTAGTGCTTGCCATTCAGCGGCCATTTTCGGGTCGGCAATTCCTCCCGTCTCGCCTTGAGCCCGGACGTTATCAAGCATATCTGTGGCGGCTGCTCGGCCTGCAGTTGAACCACCTGATCCAGTTCCCATCGCCTCAAGGATGGTCTCTGGGCTCCCCTGTCCAGTGAACAGGCCACTAGGTGCCTGTGTGCCTTGTAGAGCGGAGAAGGCGCCCTGAGCGGCCTCTACGGGTGATTGTTGGCATAACGCCGATGTGCTTATTAGCGACAGAGTAATAGCGGTCAGAGTGCGCAGCATTGCTTACCTACCCAGATTAAAAATGCGGAATCAGTACGAACGGCGGTGTTTGCGGGTGGCAGCATCCCCCAGCGGAACTCAGACATTCCAAGGACTGCGGTTTGGTTGCTGGCAACCGGCGCCACCGGATCAATACGGTATTGGCTGCGAATCATGTTCGGTAGGTAAACGGATTGGCATTCAGCCCATGGACCGGTAGTTGATAACAGGCCCGCCATTCGCGTCTTTCGCTGCATGTACTTTCCAAGGACGTGTAGATTGCCTCCTTGGGGGGAGCTGTGAGTGGTGCTTGAGCCAGTAAGGGGATACACGACGCCCTGAGAGCCCTGACACCAGAACATCATGTCTAGGGGGCGACCCGCTGCAGAAGCAACGGCGTCAGGGATGCACGAGAGAGCACCAACTGGATTCGCGAAGAGAGCAGACTCTGGAAATGCGATAGATGTCCAAGTGTCATCTTGCCAAGTAGCGTCGACCTCAGTGAGGTCTGCAAGATTAAACCCGGAGGTGTTCATACACCCCAGTGAACTCATCATGTTGAGTACACTGAACAGAGGGTAGATATACCAATGGATCTGCATCCTGGTAACGCTGCTATCTCCACGCCCCGAGCCATACGTTTGGTTTGAAGTCAGGGAGTCGTACCCGGAAAGCACCTGCGTGCCGCCGAGAGTCGACATACAGCCAGGTGTTCGCGCCACTTCAGCCAGGAACGTTGGCTCCCAGAACGTCATGCCGATCCCTGGCATGTCGATGCCATAGGGCCCTGGACACAAGCAGATTGGGTCCATGTGCATAAGGGAAGGATTAGACCCACCGCCCATGGAAATTCCAGCTACAGTTACCGGAAACATGTTGTTCCAGTTCGCGTCGTTGATAGGATTGAAAATCTCTCCCCGACATGCGGCTGAACCCGATAACGGCGATGCACTATAAGCGCTTCCCGTTGTGAGGGCTGCAACAGTCAGAACAGAGAGTAGTAACCTCTTCATGGCAGGTGTTCCTCCAGGGTAGTGACATCGTAGGGATAGGCGAAATGGGTCACTTCGATAACGTTTGGTTGACTGTCCCGAACGCCTGCTAAAGAGGGGGTGTGCGTGATGCCCAGTCGGTTGAAATGCCAGTCCTCGGCGAAGTACACGGCATGGCCAAGCTCCGAAGCCAAATTGCCAGGATCTCCGGCTGTGACGATCACTGTTAAGTTGGCTGGGTGGCGGGCCTTTAAGGTCATGGCCAGCTCACGTTGTTCATCGGCTCTAAGGTCAACTACGAGGAGCCAGTTATCAGGCTGTATGTGCTCAAGGGGGTTGACCTTGGTGCCGGCCTCATAAATGACACCCCACTGGTATGAACCATCGGGTTGTCGCTTCAGGGCTTCGATGTCTTCTTCCAGCGTATAGGAGGGATCTATGAAATTGGTTTCGGTGTGCTCGGCTATCGGGACGAACCAGTCAGGGATGTCTTGAGTATGATTCTGGGCCTGGCCTGTCATGCGCTCATTAATGGCCCCCCAGTCGACACCATGGGCCTCGGCCACTATCGCAAGCCGCATGTCTGGCTCTACGATTTCCCAGGTGGGACCAAGTACACCCAGATCCTGGTCGGAGGCAAATGCGTTCGCGGATAAAGCAGCTCCTGAGAGCGCTACCGATAACGCTGCAATTTTACTATACTGTACTACGATTTCCATTTTTAAGGCGTTCCAATCTGCGGTAGACGCTGCGCTCGGTCATGTTCGCTGCGGCTGCTATCTCAGCAGGCGATAGGCCTTCGCAGTGAAGAGCCAGCAGGTTTTCATGAGACAGCTCTGATCGAGCTGAGCGTTTGGGGAGGTCGATAAGATGCGCTGAAGCCATCGAAGTGGCCTCAACGTATGCCTCAGGGTCAACGTCGATTTCGTCGTTGAACTCTTCAGTGAAACCAGGAATCTGTTCAGCCATCAGATCAAACTGCTCAGCCCTGGGTTCGCTATCAGGCTGTCCAGCCTTGTGAACAGTAACTGGTAGGATGGTGTGGCGGCGCCATGTACTGACCGCTAGGAAAGCCGCCTCACCAGCATATTTCATGATCGCATCATGGGAATATGAAGGGTCATATTCCTTAGAGAACCATGCTACATAAATTTCCTGTTTCATATCCTCCTGCCACTGTCTGGGGATATGCAATCGGGCTGCCGTCCAACCAACAAGTCGCTGCATCTCAGAAGGCGGGTGACTTGCCAAATATTCATAGAGGATAGTCATGCGTGACGAACTCCTGAACGATCTGATCAACACGCTTGAAAGGCATGGTTGCGAGATCAAAGTCAGCATTCCAACAACCCGAGGGCGTGTTGTACGCAGCACTACCGACAGTGATTTGGCTCGACGCATTGCTACTCTGCGAGACGATTACGGCATGACATTGGCCAAGATAGCTGAGCACTTGACGGCGAAGCTCGAATGCTCGATTTCTGTGGCATCCATACATACCTGGACAGGGGGAGCGATCCCCAGAAAGGTGGCCTATGACAAAGTGCTCAATGCCATTGATGAAATCATGGAGGAGAACGACGCCATTGAAGGCGGTGCTTGGGTGGACTCCAACGAAGTAAAAGAGACTGTGGATCGCTGGATGGAGATGATGACCCCTCGCCAGATAGCCGTAGCTGCAGACGAGGCTGTTACCTCTGTTCGCAGTTGGGCCACAGGCAATCATCGTGTTCTGCGTACCAAGTGGAAGCGGGTTGTCCCCAAGGTTGAACAGATGTGTGAGATCATCCAAGCACAGCATATCGAGACCTAGAGCCCTTATACCTGGCGTTGCTCACGCTGATGGCTTTGACCTTCAGCGTGAGTACCTGCCTCAACTTGGCCAGTTGAGGGGCTATTTTCAGAGCCACTTTGTTGCTGCTTTCCTTCCTGTTGTTTCGCCTCCAGCTTTTTCTTACGCTCTTCCTCCTTCACGAACCGTCTGAATTCGCGGTCTCTGTCCATGACATTCGTGAGCATCAGGTCTACCAGATCGTTATTGGTAACCTTCTCGCCGAAAGTCTGTTGGTACAGTTCCTTGTACTGCTCAAGTCGACCGAGCGTTGACTCTGGGAGGTGCAGGGAAACTGTTTTTTTGGGATCGTGCTCGATGCGGCCGATGAGCATTGCTTACTCCTGGGTTAAGATGTACGGATGCAATCTTGCCGCTGACAAAGCGGCGCTGGATAGGCAAAAAGTATTAGAATTTGTTATCCGGTATAGTTCTATTTAACTAGATGACATGCCAGCTGGCATATGGGGAGAGAGACTTGGATCAGGGAAATAGAGATAAAGACCTCAGTAAGGTCATCGAGGCAGGTAAACGAAAGAGTGGATCAGGCCCTAAGGACGGACAGAAGGGAAAGCCCAAAGGACCTAGATCCGACTTCCTGCAAATAGGGCCGGAAACACCCGGCTACAAGCTCGTTCAGATAATCTTTGAACGAGCTGTAGGCGAAGGACTGCCTTCCACGGACTTGGCTGACCACCTTGGCATTGCTCCGAGCACGCTTAGTCACTTGAAAACTGGGCGAAGAGTTGCCAGTAGCCTAGGGCGGGATGTAATTGAAAGATTCGCAGAGTGGCTTAACTACCCGGTTCTAGCCGTTATGATTCTGGCCGAACAGGTACATCTCGGGGATTTTTATTCACCACAAAATGATCTGGATCGCGCCATTGATCGGGCTCTCCAGTTTATGGCTGATGACCCTGAATGGGGTGGGATGATGCCCAAGGACTTAGAGGGCGCCTCCACGCACATGAAGTTATGGAGTGTGTGGATGTATGAACGCGCTACAAAGACACGGCTAATTACGGGCGGAATTGATTACCTGGACCTACTGAAGAGCATGGATGAATTCAGGGGGGAATATCCCAAACAACAATAGCTTTCCCCTTTCCATGATAGCTTGCTGCTGAAGAGGCGCGTGGCGTTTGGGCCATAGAACAGGCTTGAATGAGTTGAGGACAAGAGCGGCTGCTAGCCAGGACTAGGGAACCTCCCCCCGACTACCCTGATTTGATTATAAGGCCGTGATCCGTTCGAGTTACAGCGAGCAGTTTTACTAGCTCCCTTCGGCCATCTCAATTACGGCCATTTTCCAGGCTTCCCTGTGTTTGCATATAAGCATCTAATTTTAGGCGGTATTTTAGCGTTCTTGAACATCGTTTTGTGCGCATCTTTACCGCTTTATGAATGAATAAATGTGGATCATAGTGAGTGTTATTGTTGTGTTCACCGTTGCAGTTATTCTTCAGGTCCATGAGATCACATGAGCCGCTTCGCGGCTGAAAAAGAAGCAGGCCACAACATGCCTAGTTTTGCGCAATACGATGGCGAAAAACCGCCCCCAAGTCACTTCGTAGAATTGGGCAAGGAGGGCCTGCAGAGCTGATGAAATGATCCTTGCAGATAGACCGCTCTTGCACGCCACGAAAAGCACATGGGCCGCTTCGCGGCAGAATACGAGGCAAGCCTCGAAACGCCTAGTATTTGCGTTCACTTAATCCGAAAGCCGCCCCATTTCAACTTCGTTCTTACCTTCTTTTTCCTCCTAGCGCTCACGCCTCGAAGGCGCCAGC